>Ga0268242_1000031_pt1 | contig 20120 bp, 14 predicted proteins | sample BulsoiFelSFmetaG_FD_200253 | JGI IMG/M metagenome (GOLD analysis project Ga0268242, IMG submission 200253) | Bulk soil microbial communities from Mexico - San Felipe (SF) metaG (v2) (version 2) | ecosystem: Environmental > Terrestrial > Soil > Agricultural land | place: Mexico: San Luis Potosi... | reverse complement strand
GCTTTGCTCGGCCTCGAAATGCGTGAGTTGGTGCGGCAACTTCCGGGCAAATGTTTTGTCAGAAAAATGTAAAGAGCAGTGGTAAATGATGGGTGATAAGCGATGAGTTGAAACAAAAAAAACCGTAAGGTTCAGCAAATATTTCTCGTAAAAGTCGGCAAGCGATAGTGCTAGCTGGCGCATCTAAAGGGTATTAATAAGGAGCATAAAGTAACAGGTCGCAGGTCGCCCGCAGTGGCAAAGCTTTTACCTCGTCACTCGTCATTTGCCGCTTGTCACTAAATTAAAATGGCGAAAAATTTAGTCATCGTCGAATCGCCCGCCAAGGCTAAGACGATCAACAAATATTTAGGAAATGATTATCGCGTGCTGGCCTCAATCGGCCACATCAAGGATTTACCGTCAAAAGGTTTGGGCGTGGATGTCGAGCACGATTTCGAGCCGACCTACGAGGTTATCCCAGATACAAAGAAGCGCAACAATAAGAAGATTGTCGCGGAATTGAAGAAGGCCGCGAAGGAAGCCGAAGCTATTTACCTGGCTGCCGACCCGGACCGCGAAGGCGAGGCCATCTGCCAGCACCTCGCGGAAGAGATTGTGCCGAAGCGGCCCCGAAAACCTTCCTTCCGCGTGATGTTCAACGAGATTACGAAGCGCGCGGTCCAGGACGCTTTTCTTCATCCGAAAGAGATTGACTCGAACCTCGTTGACGCTCAACAGGCGCGTCGTGTGCTTGACCGTCTGGTCGGTTACAAAGTCTCGCCGCTGCTTTGTCGAACCGTCGGCGGACGCTTAAGCGCAGGCCGCGTCCAATCGGTTGCGCTCCGCATGGTGGTCGAGCGCGAGCGTGAGATAGAGGCTTTCGTCAAGACCGAATACTGGACCATCACTGCGAACCTCGCTGCCAAATTGCCGCCCGCGTTCGATGCGCGCCTTTTGAAAATCGGCGAGCAGACGGTCAAGACCTCCGGCTTCGATCAGGACATCAAGAAGAACGAGATTCTAATCAAGGACGAAGCGCAGGCCAAAGAGATTGTCTCGGAAGCTGAGACGCAATCTTACTCGGTTGCGGACGTGACGACGAAAGAGCGCAAGCGCAATCCTGTTCCGCCATTCATCACTTCAAAATTGCAGCAAGAGGCTTCTCGCAAACTGGGTTTCGCCGTCAAGAAGACGATGATGCTCGCGCAGAAGCTTTATGAAGGCGTGGAAGTAGGCTCTGAAGGCGCGGTCGGTCTCATCACCTACATGCGAACTGATTCGACGCGCGTCTCGGATGCGGCATTGAATGAGGTGCGGGGCTTCATCGGCACACAATACGGCGCGGACTATTTGCCGGAAAAAGCAGTCCATTATCGTTCGAAGAAGGACGCGCAGGACGCGCACGAAGCGATTCGCCCGACCGATGTCTCGCGCACGCCGGATTCGCTCGCACGATTCCTGAACAAAGAGGAGCTGAAACTCTATCGCCTCATCTGGCAACGCTTCGTCGCTTCGCAGATGACAGCGGCCATCTTCGACCAGACGACGATTGACATTTTGGCTGGACGCTTCACGTTCCGCGCGACCGGCTCAGTGCAAAAATTCGACGGCTTCCTCAAGGTCTATCAGGAGGGCCGAGACGAGAAGGCTGAGGACGATGAAGAGGCCGAGCGCAAGCTGCCCCTGGTCGAAAAGGGCGAGCAGCTCAAGCTCAACTCGATCACGCCGGACCAGCATTTCACAGAGCCTCCGCCGCGCTACACTGAAGCGACGCTCGTTAAAGCTCTCGAAGAGAAGGGCATCGGGCGGCCTTCGACTTATGCGGCGATTATGACGACCATCCTCGACCGCGAGTATGTCGAGAAACACGAAGGGCGTTTTCATCCGACCGCTTTGGGAACGACCGTCAACGATCTCCTGGTCGCCAGCTTCGACGACCTCTTCAACGAGTCCTACACGGCGCGTTTAGAAGAGGAGTTGGACGAGATTGAAGAAGGGAAGTTGAAGTGGACGGCTGCGCTTCGAGAGTTCTACGAAAAGTTTGCCAAAGATTTGAAGAGCGCCGAAACGCAGATGCGCGCGGCCAAGCAGCAGGCGATTCCGACCGACGAGGTGTGCGAAAACTGCGGCGCGCCGATGGTCATCAAGTTCGGTCGCTTCGGCCAATTCATGGCCTGCTCAAACTATCCCGAATGTCGCACGACGCGCGAGATAACCAAGCCAGCAAGCGATGCTGATGCGGCAAGAGCAGCTTCAACTTCAACGGCGAAGGCAGAGGCCAGCGCAAGCGGTGGCGGCGCAGAGGAAGCGGAAGAGTGTGAGTTGTGCGGCAAGCCTATGGCCTTGAAGCGCGGTCGCTTCGGGCAATTCCTGGGCTGCACGGGTTACCCTGAGTGTCGCAACATACGCAAGATTGCCAAGAGCGGTGCGGTTGCGCCTGCTCCCGTTCCTCTGGATGAGAAGTGCCCGGTTGACGGCGCGCAACTGGTCCTCAGACACGGACGCTTCGGCGAGTTCACGTCCTGCTCAAACTATCCGAAGTGCAGCTACATCAAGCGCGAGACGACGGGCGTGGCCTGTACCCGTCCGGGCTGCAAGGGCGAGATCGTCGTCAAGAAATCGAAGCGCGGAAAAATCTTCTACGGCTGCTCGGAATATCCGAAATGTGATGTGGTCTTCTGGGACAAGCCCTCAGCCTCACCTTGCCCGAAGTGCAATGCGCCGTTCACCCTTGAGAAGACGACGAAGAAGGAAGGCACTGTGCGCTATTGTGCGAAGGAAGATTGCGGTTATCGTGAAGGGCAGGATGAGCAGGGCGCACCGCCCAAGCCTGCCGTCACGAGAGACCAGCGCGTGGCAAGCTGATAATAAAAGAGTCTATAAGTATTAAGGAGAAGGCGAAGATTGCCCGTCAATCTTCGCCTTCATGTTTATGAGCTTTTTATGTATCGGTTGGCGGCGCAATCGTTTTCTCGTCCGTATAGACGATTTCGGCGGCCATCTCGTCGGGGACGCGCGTCCAGCCTTCAGGCGTGTGCTTAAAATGTTCCGTTGAAGACGGCACGAACTGAGCGCGCTCAGGTTGCCATGACCTTCGCTCGACGTTGATGAAGGGATGCTTGATGCGCAGCACGTTGAATGAATTGGTCTCGCCTCGACCGCGCGTGGATGTGGCCGTGCCTGCGGAGACGACGAGCGCGCTGTGGCCTGCGATTTTGTAGCGCGCGGAGCTATGCCCTGTGTGGCTGACGTGCAGGTGGCCTGCGAGCAGAACATCCGCGCCGCATTGTGCAATCGCTTGCATGGCAATCTCTGCGCGCCCGACCAGCTCATCCTCGTCGCCGCCTTCCGGCAGATCAAAGGGGTGATGAGTGACGATGATTTTTGTTATCTCGTCGCCGTAAGGGCACAGCCGCGCGCGGATCGCCCCGATCTGTTCTTCGTTAACGCGCCCGTACTTAATAGTGAAAGAGCGCGCCGTGTTGAGACCTAAGATGGCGACCTCTTCGTCAGCGTAGAAAGGCTCAAGGTCATCCGTGATGTATCGCTTGTACTTTTCGAGAGCTTGAAAGAAGCGCGCGTAAGCATTGTGCAAAGGCACGTCGTGATTGCCGGGGACGACGATTTGAGGCTGAGGCAGGCGATCAAGAAAGGCGCGCGCCTCTTTGAACTGCTCACTTCTGGCGCGCTGCGTCAAATCGCCGGAGACCGCCACGGCATCCGGCTTAACCTGCTTCACAGTTTCAACAAGCGGCTCGACGACCGTGTAATCCACGCGCCCGAAATGCAGATCGGAAAGATGAACGAGAGTCCTCATAAAGTTAAGTTTTGAATTTTGAGTTTTGAATTTTGAATTGGAATAAGGACGAGAGCTTTCAATTCAAAATTCAAAACTCAAAATTCATAATTCTATTTAGGGACGAGTACGCGCAGAGCGCCCGCTCGCGCGCGATAGTGTAGCGGCGTGGTCATGATGGTGACTTCGCCGTCCGTTGCCACCCTGAGACGCTTGGGGCGGTGCGTCTCAATCTGAATCTCTTTTGTGCACATTGCGTCGAAATCCTGCGCGTCGCGCAGTCGCCCGAAGAGCGCGCGCAGGGCCAGACGCAAGAGACCAAGGCGACCCGTGCGGTGCGCGACATAGAGGCTCAACTCGCCTTTGTCCATGCAGGCGCGCCCGCCGATGTTGAAGCTCTCCATCTCGTATTCGTTGTTGCCGATGAAGACGAAGGGCGTGTGGCGGATGAACCTTTGCTCGTCCGTCCTGAGCCGGACGTTCAGGAAAGGATAGCGCTTCAACATCGTCAGCGCCGCCCAGACGAAGGCAGGCCATTTGCCGCGCCCCAGACGCTCCTGCTGCTTTTCGCGGTGGCGGACGATGTTCGGGTAAAGGCCCAGACTAGAGTTGTTGAGAAAGATGCGACCGTTGACTTCGCCCACGTCAACTCTCATCTCTTGCCCTTCGAAGAGGACGCGCGCCGCCCCTTCGAGGTCGAGCGGGATTTTCAAATCTTTGGCGAAATGGTTGAGCGTGCCCAAAGGAAGCACGCCGAGCGTTCTGTCCGTGTCAACCAGCACGGAAGCAACGGCGTTAATCGTTCCGTCGCCTCCGCCAGCGATGACGGGTTGGCAGTTGTCAGCGACGGCGCGGCGCGCGAGCCTGATGATCTCATCGCCGCTCTCTGCAAGGGAGATTCGTGCATCAATGCTCGCGGAAGCAAAAACCTTTTCAAGCTGCGCGCGTGCGTCCTTTTTATCATCCGCGCCCGAAGAGGCGTTGATGATGACGGCGGGAGAAGAAGGCAAGGATGAAGGCGGAAGGCGGAAGGCGGAAGAAAAAGCAGAGTCTTTAACTTCTACGCCCTCATCCTTCATCCTTCATCCTTCCGCCTTGCTTTTACCGGTCGAGGTCTAAAACGGAATCGTCCTGATTCCTGTTGGCTGCTGCGCCTTCGGACGATTGATTGCCGTAGCTGCGGTTTTCGCTCGTGGCATAGGATGAGCCGCCACGAGAGGCCGCTCCGAGCGAAGCCGATGCGCTCGCGGCCTGTGCATTCTGGCCTTGCGCGGTCGCGCCCGTTGTCTGAGGTCTCGTTGCGCCCTCCTGACTGCTCTGCGTCCGGCCTTGACCCTGCTTGCCCGAAAGATCAACGCCGAACAACTCCTTGATCTTGTTGAAGAGCGCGGGCAGCACAACGTTGTGCGCCGTCTTCGAAAGCTCATCAATGAAGCGGTCTCCGAGCGAAGAGACTTCCGTTTGCAGGCGGTCGTAAGCCGAAGTCTCTTTGAAGCGATCAAGCAGGCTCGGCTTATTATCCTCTTCCTCTTCCAGGCGTGGCGCGCTGTAAGCATAATTTGCGCCTCTCGCCGGATGTTCGTCTTCCGATTCTTCAAAGGGCTGCGAAGAACTGCGCTCGTCCTCTTGAGAAGCCATTTCGTGTGGCCCATCTGTAATCGGCTGGGCTGCATACGAGTGGCCGTGAAAAGACGAGTGACGCACGCTCTCGTCTTCATATCTTTGAGGTGTCGCGCCCGTGCGTGCGAAGAGGTCTGTCTCTTCGGGCGAAGCGGAGCCTCCTTCGCGCTCTTCATGCCCGTTGCCTTTGAGTGCTCCGGCCAGCCCGTAGCCGACGAGAAAGCCGACCGAGAGCGCGCCGACGCTGAAGGCTATCGGGTTCTTGCGAAAATGATGACGCCAATCGAGCGCATCCGTGACGCTCTCTTTCATGGAATAGTACTGGTTTGTCACTGTCTCTTTGATCTCCGTAACGGTTTGCGTGATTGATTCGCGCGCCTCTGCCATACGACGCTGAAGCTCTTCCTTGCTAGGCTCATCGTCATCTCCCTCATGCGCGGCGCGCCCGAGTCCTAGATTTCCTTCTTCAGCCATTCTTTATCCTTTCTCAGTTCCTTGACGCTGCGTTCCGGCACGATGTTCTGTTTCGCCAGACGGTTCTTCGCCGCGATGATTAGGATAGCGCCGATGATTAAGTAGAGAGCGCCGGTCAGGACGAACCCGAGCGCGAAGCGCGCAAACGGGTCGAGCGAGTTCGGCAGCAGGAATCCGGCGAAAAGCGCGATTGCCACATTCAAGATGGCAAAGCCGACCGCCGCGATGATGCCGCCGATGAGAATCTTCACCGCGCCGCTGATATAGCCATTGACATCCTCTTTGATCTCTACCTTAAGTAAGCTGAGCTTTGTGTCCAGCAACGTCGTCACGCCATCGCTCAAACGCCCGAAGAGCGCAGGCAGAGTTTCTAAATCCATCTGCGCCTCACCCTGTCTGGCTGGCGCAGCGGCTGAACTTCTTTCTAATTCGGCCATCGCTCCTCCTTGAAAAATAGTGATGAGTGACAAGTGACGAGTGACGAGATGAAAGCATTCTTGCTCATCACTCGTCACTCTTAACTCGTCACTGCTCTTACGATCTACGGCTTCCGCGAATCAAAAGCCCGAGGACGAGACCGGCGGCTGCCGAAATCAGGATGGCTTGACCTGGATTCTGGCGTGCATAGTCTTTCGCCTGGTTGGCGACCTCTTTGATGTCCGTGTTCTTCAGGTCGGCAAGTTTATCGCCGATGGCGGAGACTTTGTCTGAGACATAGTCTTTGGCCGTCGAAGCGGCCTCGGCGATCTTTGCGCCATAGCCTTTGTCTTCAGCCGTGGCTGTGGCTGCGCCTGTGCCCTGTCCACCTGCCGGTGTCAGGCTCTGGCTGTTGCCGCCAGTGGTCGAGCCAGTGCTGCTCGGACTGCTCGTGCTCTGTCCTTGATTGAATCCGCTTGGGGTTCTGTTCTCTGACATTTCATCTTCTCCTTAAAAATTTATCTTTCATCCGAAGCGTGCGACGGATGAAGGCTTCCCGCGAGAGAGTAATTAAAAATTCGGTTGCTCCCGTCGCAAGTCAGCAAACAACGTGCCGATGCTTCGGGAAAGCGCGCCGCCCGCGCCGCCTCTTTGCGCCCGCGCCATAAATAAAGAGGCAGGAACCCTCACGCTTGGCTTAAGCGAGGGCGCGCACGGCTGCTTCAACTTGTTGCGAAAAGGTACGTGATACTGTAGCGCAAAGGTCTAGAACAGTACAGGGCAAAGGCTCTGCTATCTAATATTTTCCGCCTCTATTTTTTCCAGCCCTGCGCGCCAAACTTTCTGAAACCGACAGTGCCTTGACTTCGTTTAGAGAGAAATGGTAAGTAAGTACTTACTTTTCAGCTCTTCAAGAGAAACGGAACTAAAATTTTTGAGCAGACAGATTGATAGCGCTCAGGCCGAGTCGCTGCCCCCTATCGCAAGCGGCGGACGCATGGCCGGTGAAGAGCGTCGCCAGCAAATCATTCGCGTGGCCGTGCATCTCTTTTCGCAGCGAGGTTTTCGCGGGACGACCACCAAAGAGATAGCGCAGGCGGCAGGCATCTCCGAGGCGATGGTCTTCCGCCACTTCGCCACCAAAGATGAGCTTTATGCAGCCATCATAGACTTCAAAGCCTGCGATGAAGGCTTGGGCGATCCTTGCGAATTGGTCGCCGATGCCGTCCGCCGCAAAGACGACCGCGCCGTCTTCGAGACGCTTGCGCTCACAGCCCTACAGCATCACGAACATGACACGGAGTTCATGCGCCTGCTGCTGCATGCCGCGCTCGAAGGTCATCAGCTCGCGCAGATGTTCTGGGACACCTTCGTCTTGCGCATCTACGAGTTCTTGAGCGACTACATCAGAGAACGGCAACGCGATGGAGCTTTCCGCAACATTGAGCCGAAGGTTATCGTACGCGCCCTGATAGGCATGATTATGCACCACTCGCTCAACAATAGTTTGTGGGACCCGCGCCGTCATCTGCTCGACATCACAAACGAGCAGGCGGCGCGCGATTTCACAGAAATTTTACTCAAAGGTATTACTAATCAACCCAGGCAATTAAAGAAGAATGGACGAGCGACCGGTCACGTCGCTGCGAAGAAGAAACAAACGAGATGATCTCCCGTCAGACATTCATAACTTTATCCCTCGCTCTCGTTCTCTGTGCGTTGAGCATGTGCGCGCTCGGCTGCGGCGGCGGCTCGAAGGCTCAATCGAATACGACGAGCACGAATACAACAACTACTACACAGTCAGCGGCTGTTGATGTGACGACGGCGAAAGGCGTCACACGCGACCTGCCGCGCTTTTTTGAAGCCACAGGCAGCTTCGCGCCGGACGAGCAGACAGACGTTGCGCCCGCCGTCGGCGGCAAAGTCATCGCGCTCGGCGTTGACCTCGGAAGCTATGTCGAGAAAGGCGCGATGCTCGTGCGGCTTGATGATAGAGATGCGCGCATCCGTCTCGAACAGGCCACAGCGCAGGTTGCTCAAAACGAGGCAGCCGTGCGACAGGCCGAAGAGAAAATCGGCCTCCGGTCCGGCCAGGCTTTCCGCGCCGAAGATGTCGCGGAAGTGCGCTCGGCTCGTCTCGCGCTTGAGTTTGCAGATAAGCAACTGCATCGCTTTGAGAGATTGGTCGAGACGGGCGATGTGTCGCGCTCGGCCTACGATCAGCAGAAGACGCAGCGGGACCAGTTGCAGCAGCAGTACGAAGTAACTTTGACGCAGGCGCGCCAGAACTATGCGGCAATCGAAACGGCGCGGGCTGCCGTCGCTTCTGCGAAAACGCAGATCGAATCTTCGCGCAAGGCGATTGCGGATGCGGTCGTCACAGCGCCCTTCAGCGGTTATGTCTCTGATCGTCCGGCGGATTTGGGCGAGTACGTCACAACCTCGTCGAAGATTGCGACCATCGTGCGGACCAATCCCTTGCTCGTTCGGATAGATGTTCCTGAGCAGGAGATCACAGCGATCCGCGAAGGCCAGAGCGTCTCTGTTGCTGTGAGCGCGTATCCTGATCGCTCGTTCAGTGGCTATGTCCATCACGTCGCGCCGGGCGTGACGCCCAACTCGCGCACGATGACGGTTGAAGCGCGCGTTGAAAACAGTGAAGGGCTGTTGAAGCCCGGACAGTTTGCGACAGTTCGCATCCTCATGCCGCAGACCAGCCCGGCGATGCTCGTGCCTGCGCGCGCCGTGAGAAATGAGGCGGGCACAAACTTCGTCTTCGTCATCAAGGATGGTCGCGCCGAAAAGCGCATCGTCCAACTCGGGCAGACCGAAGGCGACCAGGTAGAGATTAAAACCGGCCTCTCGACAGACGAGCAGGTCGCCACCAGCAATGTGGAGTTATTGAATGACGGGACGCCCGTCAAACAGTAAGCAGTAAGCAGTAAGCAGTGAGCAGTAGTTAAGGGTAGAGAAGCTGAAAGGTTTCCTAATAACCCTTAGCTCGAAAAGCTAAAAATCACTGCTCACTGCTCACTGCTCACTGCTCACTAATCATCATGCAAAAGCTTGCCGAAATCTGTGTTCGCCGTCCGGTCTTTGCGACGATGTTGATTCTGTCGCTGACTGTGGTCGGATTCTTCTCGTTCAAGGCGCTCGGCGTTGACCTCTTCCCGAAGATTGACCTGCCGACGATCACCGTCACGGTCGTCAACCCTGGCGCATCGCCACAGGAGATTGAGACCGAAATCACGGATAAGGTCGAAGGCGCGGTCAATACCATCAGCGGCATAGATGAACTGCGCTCGACCTCCGTCGAAGGCGTCTCGCAGGTCTTCATCACGTTCCTGCTAGACAAGAACGCGGACGTTGCCGCGCAGGAGGTACGCGATAAAGTCAACCTGATTGTCACAGACCTGCCGGAAACCTCCGAGCAGCCCATCATTCAAAAACTGGACACGGACGCCGCGCCCGTTCTGCGCATAGCCGTCTCCGCGCCGAGAAGCTTGCGCGAGGTCACGGACGTTGCCGACAAGCAGATTAAAGAGCGCATCGAGTCGATCAACGGCGTCGGACAAGTTGAGATTGTCGGAGGCAGAGAGCGCGAGATTGAAGTCTGGGTTGACCCAGACAAGATGCGCTCTTACAACGTGACGGTTGCGGAAATCGCCGCCGCCGTTAAGTTGCAGAACATGGAAGTGCCTGGCGGGCGCGTTGACGAAGGCACGCGCGAATTGACGGTACGCACGATGGGACGCATCGTGGACCCCGCGAACTTTAACGATCTCATCGTCGCCACGCGCGGCAACTATCAAGTCAAGGTCAGCGACATTGGCTACGTCGAAGACGGCGCTGAAGAGCAGCGCACGCAGGCGCTGCTCAACGGCCAGCCAGCCGTGACGCTCGTCGTCTCGAAGCAGTCCGGGCAGAACACTGTCGCGGTCGCCGACGCGGTGAAAGAGAAGCTGAAAGAGATCGTGGCGATGCTGCCGCCCGGCTACAAGACAGAGATCGTCGGCGATCAATCCATCTTTATCAAAGCCTCGCTCGAATCAATCGAGACGCACCTTGTCGAAGGCGGATTGCTGGCGGCCATTGTCGTCTTCGTCTTCCTCTGGAGTTTCCGTTCGACGTTCATCGCGGCCATTGCCATCCCAACTTCGATCATTGCGACCTTCGGCTTGATGGCCGCGATGGGATTCACGCTCAATCAGATTACGATGCTCGCCTTGACCTTGATGGTCGGCATCGTGATTGACGACGCGATTGTGGTTTTGGAAAACATCTTCCGCTTCGTTGAAGAGAAAGGCGTGCCGCCGTTTCAGGCCGCGATTCAGGGAACGAAAGAGATCGGACTCGCCGTCATGGCGACGACGCTTTCACTGCTCGCCGTCTTCCTGCCCGTCGGTTTCATGGGCGGCATCGTCGGACGCTTCATGTCATCGTTTGGGTTGACGGCCTCGTTTGCCATCGCCGTCTCGCTCCTGGTTTCATTCACGCTGACGCCCATGTTGGCCGCGCGCCTGATTAAGCGCAAAGGCGACCCTCTTCCGGCAGGGACGGGAAGCGAGCCGTCGGAAACGGACGCGCCCGTTGCCTTAGCAGATGAATCGCGCGTCGTCGCAGGCGAGCAAGAGATTGCGGACGCAACTGCTGAAGGCCGTCTTGTGACAGACCAGGAGATAACAACTGACAATGAACAACTGGCAACCGACAAAGACCAAAGACCAAAGATCGAAGACCAAAAATCCAGTAAGGAGTCGCGCTGGTATCGCCCGATTGATCGCACTTACACCTGGATGTTGAAGTGGTCAATGGCTCATCGCTGGGTCATTGTGTTGATGTGTCTCGGCGTAATCATCAGCATCGTGCCGCTCTTCAAATTCGTCGGCAAGAACTTTCTGCCCGTTGACGACCAGGCGCAGTTTGAAATCAGCGTCCGCGCGCCCGAAGGATCAACCTTGCCTGCGACCTCTGCAACGGTTGAGAAGATTGCAGTCGAGTTAAGAAAAATGCCGGGCGTCGAAGCGACGTTAACGACCATCGGCGGCGGCCAGCAGGAGCTTGTCAATTCGGCCTCCATTTACGTCAAGCTCGCGCCCATCAACGAGCGCAAAGATTCGCAAGAGAAGTTAATGGTGCAGGCGCGCGAGCTTCTGAAGAACTTCCCGAAAGAGCTAAGAACGAGCGTCCAGCCCGTCGCGGCGATTTCGGGCGGGGGTTTTCGCAACTCTGATCTTCAATACGTCATCGGTGGTCCAGACCTGCAAAAGCTGACGAAGTATTCCGAAGAGTTGCTGGAGAAAATGAAGACCATTCCAGATGTGGTTGACGCGGACTCGACTTTGATTACGGGCAAGCCGGAGTTTCGCGTCGAGATTGATAGAGCGCGCGCTGGCGACCTGGGCGTTCGCGTCGGCGACATCGCACAGGCTCTGAACACTCTGGTCGCCGGGCAGAAAGTTTCGACCTTCAACGCGGGGACGGATCAGTATGATGTTCGCGTGCGCGCCATCGGCGAATTTCGTGCAAGCGTCGAAGGCTTGAAGCGGATGATCGTGCCTTCGGCCAAGATTGGCTGGGTCAGCCTGGACAACCTGGTTCGCGTTGACGAAGGAACAGGGCCATCCGCGATTGATCGTCTCAATCGTCAACGACAGGTGACGTTGCTCGCCAACGTCCGCCCCGGCGGCTCGCAGGCCGACGTGATTCAGAAGATGAACGATTTCGTTAAAGAGTTAAAGGTCGAGGCTGGATATAGCACTGGCCTGGCCGGACGCTCTAAAGAGCTTGGGCGCGCGGGCTACTATTTCATGCTCGCCTTCTTGCTCTCTTTCATCTTTATGTACATGGTGCTCGCGGCGCAGTTCGAGTCGTTCATACATCCCATCACTATTCTTTTGACGCTGCCGCTCGCAATTCCGTTCGGCATCGTGAGCCTGCTGGTGACGGGACAGACCGTGAACATCTTCTCCGGGCTTGGACTCCTGCTGCTCTTCGGCGTGGTGAAGAAGAACGCCATCTTGCAGATTGACCACACGAACGAATTGCGCGCGCACGGCATGGAGCGGATAGACGCGATCATTCAAGCGAACCGCGACCGCTTGCGGCCCATCCTGATGACGACGATTGCACTGGTGGCGGGCATGATGCCGCTCGTGCTCTCTTCAGGGCCGGGCGCAGGAACGAATCGTTCAATCGGCGTGCTGGTCGTCGGCGGCCAATCGCTCTGCTTGCTCTTAACGCTCCTGGCCGTGCCTGTCTTCTATTCGCTCTTTGATGATCTCGGCAGGCTGAAATTGTTTAGCCGCATCACCGTCCCCATCAGGGGCGCGTTCGCTTGGGCCAGACGCAAGACTGCATCTGCTGCGGCATCGCTCTTCAGCATGTTTACGAAGTCGTGAGAGCGTGAAGAAAATTGTAGGGGCAGAGGTTCACTCCCTGCCCGCCTTGGTTAGATTAAGTATGCGGGCAGGGACAAGCTCTGCCCCTACATATTATTCAAATTAAATAGTTATGAATCGTCGCAATCTTAAATTGGCATCAATCATCTCGATGTGCATGCTGCTGTTGCTCATGGCATCGCAAGCCGCGTTTGCACAGCAACCGACGCCGCCGACGCCTGCGCCCTCGGGTAACACGCCGCCGCAGACGAGCACGCCGCCTCCAACACAGAGCGGTGTGAATGTTGCCCCTTCGGGTAACTCATCGCAGGGAGAAGCGCCTGCGCCCGGCTCGAACGCGCGCCCACTGACGCCAGCAGGCCAGACGGAGCAGAGCGTACAACCGACGACGCAAGCGGACCAGCAGAATCGCGGAACATCTGCTGCTCCGGTCACGCAACCGCAGACGCCGCAAGGCAGCCCTTCAACATCTCAGATTCCGACGACGGACAGTTTGCCTACGGACAATCCGGCGACAACGACTAATGCGCCCACGACTGGACCCGCAGGGCAGCAAACTCCGGGACAGACACCTTCGACGCAGACGGTTGCGCCACCGCAAAGTCCGCCTGCTCCCGGACAGGAGAGCGTGCCCACGCCCGCGCCTTCTGTGACAGAGACTTTGACGAACGTTCCCGTCATCGCTCCCAACTACCGCGCGCCCGAGAGACCTTTGCCGGAGATCGGTCGCGTCGGCGTTGACATGGCGGATCAACGACCGCTCACTATGCGCGATGCGCTTGAGATGGCGCTCTCGAATAACAAAGACATAGAGGTCGCGCGTGATGCCGTGCGCGCGGCGGAGTTTGACCTAACGACTGCGCGCGGCGCATACGACCCGCGCTTCAGTTCGCTCTCTTACTACGAGCGGACGGAAACACCTTCGGCGAGTTTCCTGAGCGGAAGCTCTTCGGGCGCGGTCACACAGAGCGATTACACAGGCACGGCGCGCTTTGAAGGACTCGTGCCTAAATATGGCGGCGGCTATCGCGTTGACTTCTCCGCGATTCGCTTGACGACAGACAATCAATTCGCCGCGCTCAATCCGCAGTTTCCGACTGCTTTAACGCTGAACTACACGCAGCCGCTCTGGCGCGGTCTTCGCTTTGACCAGAACCGCCGACTGATTGAAATCGCCAAGAAGAATCTTTCCCTGACGGACGCGCAGTTTCGCCAGCGCACGATTGAGACCATTACACAGGTGCAGCGTGCCTACTGGGATTTGGTCTTCGCGCTCAGGAATCTGCAAATTCAACGAGACGCGGTGAAGGACGCGCGCACGCAGCTTGAGCATAACAAGCGGCTCGTTGAAGAAGGGATGCTCGCGCCGATTGATGTCGTCGCGGCAGAGGCGCAGGTTTCCGGCTACGAGCAGAGCGTCTATTCCGCGCTCGAAGATGTCGGGCGAGCGGAGAACAACTTGAAGAATCTGATCGCGGAGAATCGCAAGTCGCCTTTCTGGAACATCTCCGTGATTCCGACGGATTCCGTTGACCTTGCGCCGCCCACTTACGATTTGAACGAAGCGATGGAAACGGCGATGGCGAATCGCCCTGAGCTGCAACAAGCTACGGCTGCGCGCGAAGTCAACGAGATCAATCAACGCTACTATCGTGAGCAGACGAAGCCGCAGATTGATTTGGTCGGCAGCTACGGTGTCGTCGGTCTCGCGGGAGATGTGACGACGAGCAGCAGCGTCAATCCTTTAACGGCCTCGACACAGGCATTGCGCGACCGCATCAACGAGCTTTCGCAATTGAACGGTTTGCCTTTGCTGCCCGCGCCCGCGCCGGTAACGATTCAGGATAGCTTCATAGGCGGCTTCGGCCAGTCGTTCCTGAATCTGGCCGCGAATCGCTACAGCAATTTTCGCGTCGGCGTGCAATTGAATCTGCCGATCAGGAATCGAACGGCTGAGGGGCAATTGGGTCGCTCGCTCGTTGAGAGCAAACAGATTGCGACACAGCGCGAGCAGTTGGAACAATTGATTCAGGTTGACGTGCGCAACGCTTTGCAGTCGGTACGCACGGCGCAGTCCCGCCTGCGCGCGGCGGCTGTGGCGCGCACCGCAAGTGAACAGCAGTACACGAGCGAGCAACGCAAATTCGACATTGGGCAATCAACGCTCTTCCTAGTGCTCGAACGCCAGACGGCTTTGACCACCGCGCGCGGCAACGAGTTGCGGGCGCAGACGGACTTGAACAAAGCCATCGCCGAATTGCAACGCGCCACAGGCAATGCTTTGCAGGCGAATAATGTAGTGGTGAGCGCGAAGTGAAAAGAGAAGTAGGATAGTCAAACGGTTCTCTCGCAAGATGCGTTGTATGTGTGCGCTTGAGGTAGTCTCCCTGTAACAAGCAGCACCATACGACGAGAAGGCCGCGTGTGCACAGGGGCGAGCACGCGCGGCCTTCACCAATTTCAAAGTTTAACTTCAACCCACAACGGCCAGTGATCGGAGAGTCCGATTTTTCTATCAATGCCGTAATTGAAGGCTTCGAAGCCGCGCAGCCAGAGCCAATCCAATTTCAGCTCGATGATAAAAGTTTTCCAGGTGGTCAGGCCGTTGACGAATGGCGTTGAGAATTTAGCCCCTGTAAAAAGTTTAGTGGTCGAGTCAACGTCTTTGCCGGTCCATGTGTTGAAATCTCCTAAGACAACTGCGCGCTCAAGCTGCGCGTGATGTTTGTCTAAATCATCAATGACGGCTTGAAATTGTTGGAGGCGTTGCTGGTTTGAAGTGCGAATCTCAGCGTGAACGGAATAGACGCGCACGCTTTTTTGCCCAATCTGAACGGTTGCGCCAATGGCGACTCGACGACGCCCCTGTGGTCCTTCATTCGGAAGCAGTATGCGCTCGACATCAGTCAAAGGATACGCGCTCAGGATGCAGACGCCGGTCTCTTCTTCCTGTGGCTCTTTATCTTTCGCGGGAGGCGGAGGCGGCGCAGCCCAGGCATAGTACAGGCCCAACGCTTCAGCCATTGCGCGCGCTGTGTTCTGGTTCGCCGTGCGCTTTTTGTTTCTATCAACTTCCTGTAAGCCAAGGATGCTCGCGCCGCCAATCTCCTTGTCCGACTTGAAAAGCTCGATTAGCTTGCTCAGGTCTTCGCCTCCGCGCCAGCGTATGTTATAGGAGACGATTTTGATAGAAGCAGGAGAGGCCACCACATCTCGCAGCTTCGTAGCCTTACCTGTTTCGAGCAACTCGGATTCTTGATCGTGAATGGTGCTAGCCAAAGATGTAAATTGCAAAGCGATAATCAGTGAAAGGAAGAACAAGAGATGAGCTTGGAGAGTTCTTTGATAAGTCATATAGCCTGAGACTCTCGGTGAAATTAAGAATGTCTAACGAAACTGTAGGGGCAGGGCTTGTCCCTGCCCGTGTCTTTGATGAATAAACGCGCGGGCAGGGACAAGCCCTGCCCTACAATCGTAATCAACGCCAGAGGTTTCTAAGCCTCCTCAATCTGTAAATGCAAACCGTCTTCCGCCGCAATGGTCTCGCCGGGCCAGAGCTTGTGCGCTTCCTCTCTCAAATCAATGCCGTCCCATTCCGGATAGAGATGCGAGAGCATGACCTTGCGCGCCTGCGACATCTGGGCCAACTGCATCGCGTCTTTCAATTCGAGATGCTTCTCAGTAGGCTTATTTTTAGGGAAAGAACATTCCATCAAAAACAGATCAACGTCGGCGGCGAACGGCCCAAGCTCCTCTGTATAGCCTGTATCCGAAGTAAAGACCAGCGAAGTGCCTCGCTCGTCCGTCAAACGTATCGCCAAGCTCTCTTCTGTGTGCGGCGTCGAAAAAGTTTTGGCAGTGAGACAGGGCAGAATCTCAAACTCCGCGCCCGGCTCGACCTCTCTGATTTCTACCGCGAACGGTTGCTGCAAAAGTTTGTAGTCGTTCGCCTCGTCGAACGCTTGAAAGAGGTTTTTCAGTCCACTCCCGCCGAAGATCGTTAAAGGCTTGCGGCGCGATTGTGTCTGCGGAGCATGTTTCGTGCCGAAAAGTAGCGGGGCGAGACCGCCGACGTGGTCCAGATGAAAATGGCTGATCCAGATGGCGTCCAAACCTACCCAATCGAGATTTTCCTGCGCCATGCGGTGAACAATTGCTGCGCTCGCGTCGAGCAGGAGCGAGCCTGCTCCAGTTTCAAGCCAATGCGATGTCGAAGCGCGCCGGGGGTGCGGGACAGCCGTGCCTGAGCCTAGAACGGTTAGCTTCATCATAAGAAAAAGCAGAATTAGGAATCCAGAATTCAGCAGCCAGAATCACTTTCTATAAGACTCTCTATTTTCTCTTTAGTGCGAGGAAGGCTACAAAATCCTGATAGCGCGCGTCAAACCTCTGCTTGACCCGCACGCGCCTTTCAGGCTAAATCTCAAGAACAAAAATAAGCCACAGAGACACAGAGGCACAGAGAAAGATAGTTGGAGATAAGAATTTGAAATCTCAAATCTGCGATATTGAATCTTACGCCTTAATATCTTCGCTGTGTCTCTGTGTCTCTGTGGCCCACTTAGAGGTTCAATGAGCACGACAAACATAGAACTGGATGCGCTCGCAGTTTTCTCGCACCCGGACGATGCAGAGTTGACTGCTTCGGGAACGCTGCTGAAACTAAAATCCCTGGGCTATCGCACGGGCGTGCTGGACATGACGCGCGGCGAGATGGGGACGCGCGGCACACCCGAAGGACGCGCGGAAGAGGCGCGCGCGGCTGCGCGAATCCTGAAACTGGATGTGCGACTCAATCTTGAGCAGCCGGACGGCCACGTCTGGCTGACTGAAGAAGCGCGCACGGCGATGGTCAGAGTCTTGCGCAAGCACAAGCCGAAAGTCATCTTGACTTCGCACTGGGACGACCCGCACCCGGATCACGCGGCGACGGCGCGCATCGTGCGCGAGGCTGCGCGTCTGGCAAGCATGAGGCGATATGATGAAGCGGCGGGGATGGACGCCGTGCAGATGCCCGCGATTGCGCACGCCGTCTTTTCACGCCTCATCGCTCCGTCCTTCATCGTTGATGTTTCAGATTTCGTGGAAGAGAAGATGCGCGCCATCCGCGCGCACGCTTCGCAGTTCTACCAGGCGGAATCAGACGAACCTGAGACGCGCATCAGCGAGAAAGGTTTTTTGCAGCAGATAGAGTGGCGAATGCGCTACTACGGCTCGTTGATCGGAGCAGCCGCGGGCGAAGCCTTCTATGTCCGCGAAGCCTTGAATGTCGAAGACCCTGTGCAACTTCTCACGCGCCCGATGAATATCTATTCGTAAAGTAGAAGTCAGTACCGCAGGCGATACTGACTTCTACTTCTCGTCTTACTTCTGTTTTTCTTCCAGCACTGCTCTTGCAATTGCCAGCGTCGCATTGGCGCGTGACGCCTCGCCCGTAAAACTCTTCGCCAAATCTATCGCGCGATAAAGATCGGCTTTAGCCAGAGCGCGGAAGATGCCGAGCAGGTCGAAGTCTGTCGCGTTATAGGTATTCATCACGACGCCCTCTTTGAAACGGAGCATTGCCGTCATGCGCGAATCGTCGCCCGTGAAACCTTCGGCAGCGTTCGCAGCCTTGATGGTCTCAGCGATCATCTCCCAGGCGCGCGTCGGCTCTGCTTCGAGAAATCCTGAGGTGATGGCGACGAAGGCGCGCGGGCGTTCCGGTGCGCTTCCGTCAATCCGCCTGGCTTCAGTGGCAGCTTCTTCCAGAAGCTCTGCGGCGCGCGCGCGTTCCGTTTTCATCAGAAAGTGCGCGGCCTGAGTCAATCCCCAGACGCGCTGAATGTGCGTCAACTCGCCGCTTCTGGCAAGACGGACGGTCTCCTGCGCATCCTTCTTTTGAATGGCGTTATTGAGAAACTGAAAGTCAACGTAAGCCTGAGTCTGATGGCGCAGGTCAGTGTCTTCGATCTTGTCAACGAGTTGTCGGGCACGTTCATCACCTGCGCCTGCGAGCGCAGAGGCCATATCCGCGTAAATCGAATCGCGGTCGCCGGAGTCTTTGGCCTTATCGAGACGTTCCTGCATCCTCTGCATGGGGTCGCTGGAATTAGCGTCGTCGGGGACGATGCCACGCGTCACGGCGCGGTTGTCGCCGGTCCTGTAACCTTCCGGCACATCCGGCGAGAGCGCGGCCATCTGTGTCCGTAACTCCGCGACGCGGTCTGGCGCATACTGTTCAAAGAGCGGAATCAGCCGTTTGAGAATCAGGAATTTGCCCGCGCGTCCAGAGCTTGAAGTGTCCTGGTCGGGTGGAGGCACAGGGCGCAAGAGAATCTGAGCCGCCGTGTCGAAGAAAGCTTTGCGCAAAGGCGCTGGAAGATTTGGCGGAGGCGTTGGTCCACGACGCGCCATCTGCGACGAGCCACCATCCTTTGAGAAGGCGACATACAAAAACGGTGTGAACGCGTAAGATGAGAGTCCTGAAATTGTGTTGGCGTCCGACGCAGGGTCTGCGGTAGCCATCTGCAACATCATACTGTAACGCTTGTCCGCTTCAGCAGCATTCTTTTCGCGCAAGGCAGAAAGAAAGTTCATCGTGTCAACGTTGACGGATGTCAGCGCGGGGTCTGCATACTGGAGCGAGCGCTCAACATCGCCGTCTTGAAGAAGCTGTGTGGCTAATTGGAGACGTTGCGCCTGAGACGGCTGCGCCATCCAGGGGTCGCGGTTGAGCGCGCTGAGCGCAGCGGCATCTCGCTCTCTGGACTCTTCTATCCGCTTCAAAAATTCTTCGCCGAGCGCGCGGTCGCGTTTCGAGACCAGGCGCAGGACTTCGTTCCGAATACTCGGCGGGGTGCGAATCGCCACCGAGCCTGAAGTCTGTTGCTGCTTACGTATATCCTCTGCCGTGCGGCGGGCTGTTTCGGCGTCGGCCTCTTCGGCGGCTGACCACGCGCTTTGAAAAAATGCGCGCGCCCTGTCCTGCTCGCTCTCCCAGAGCGCGTCCGCGGCGCGCGCCTGCACGCGTGCTCGCAGGGCCTGATCCTGAAAACCTTTCGCTTCATCCGCTAAAGCTGTGAGCAGCGAGAGCGCTGTGATGCGACGTTGCTCTGCGAGCGCGTTGGCTTCTGTCGAGGCCGCCTTCTTTGTCGAAGATGTTTTGGCCGCAGGTGTGTCTTTAGCCTGCGCCGTTTGCGCTCGTGTGAACGCAGGCGTGGCGAGCAAAGATAGAACAGTTAACGAGATGCGAACAGTGCGGAACATATTTTTGGGCCTCCTAATTTCCGAGCACACGTCGGACAGGGAATGAACGTTCAGTTAGCTATTGTTACGTCGAGAGAGGCGAAGAGTTCCAAAAGTTATCAGGCGAAAGGAAAAAGGTAAAAGTAAGGATGGAAACTCGCGCTCTTACTTTTACCTTTTTCCTTTTTACTTAAACAGCG
>Ga0268242_1000030_pt1 | contig 20180 bp, 12 predicted proteins | sample BulsoiFelSFmetaG_FD_200253 | JGI IMG/M metagenome (GOLD analysis project Ga0268242, IMG submission 200253) | Bulk soil microbial communities from Mexico - San Felipe (SF) metaG (v2) (version 2) | ecosystem: Environmental > Terrestrial > Soil > Agricultural land | place: Mexico: San Luis Potosi... | reverse complement strand
TCATCGTCAACACCGATGGCTTCACGAAAGAGAACTTGAAGTATGCGGCCTACAGTTCGAACCCGCTCGAAGACGACACGCTCAAGGGCTATCGCGTCCACAGGCTTCCGATTACGACGCTCAACATGAACGCGCTCAAAGGTAATGTCGAACTCTCGCGCAAGGAGATGGACCGCTGCAAAAACTTCTTCGCGCTAGGGGTTCTTTACTGGCTTTATGATCGCCCGATGGAACAGACCGTCAAGTGGATTCATGACAAGTTTGCGAAGAACCCAGAGGTCTTGAAAGCCAACGAGATCGCGCTCAAGACGGGCTACAACTTCGCCGACACAACCGAAGTTTTCACCACACACTACACTGTTAAGAAAGCGCAGATTGCGCCCGGACGTTATCGCAAGATTACCGGCAACGAGGCGACGGCCATCGGCTTTGTCGCCGCATCGCAACTCGCTGGCCGCCCGCTCTTCTACGGCTCGTATCCGATTACGCCCGCTTCAGACATCTTGCACGAACTGGCGCGTCACAAGAATTTCGGCGTCAGGACGTTTCAGGCCGAAGACGAGATTGCCGCCGTTTGCGCGGCCATCGGCGCGAGCTTCGCCGGACAAATCGGCTTGACCGGAACTTCTGGGCCAGGCGTTGCGCTCAAACAGGAAGCCATCGGGCTGGCGGTCATGACAGAGCTTCCGCTCGTCATCATCAACGTTCAGCGCGGCGGCCCTTCAACAGGCTTACCGACGAAGACCGAGCAGGCAGACCTTTTTCAAGCCGTCTGGGGACGAAACGGCGAGTGCCCTGCAATCGTCGTCGCGCCTTCGACACCCGCCGACTGTTTCATCATGGCCGTCGAAGCCGTGCGTCTCGCGTTCAAGTACATGACGCCGGTCTTCTATCTCTCGGATGGATATTTAGCGAACGGCGCGGAGCCTTGGGCTGTGCCGAACGTCGCAGACCTGCCGAAGATCGAGGTCAAGTTTGCGACAGACCCGACGAACTTCATGCCCTACGCGCGTGACGAAGAGACTCTGGCTCGCCCCTACGCCATTCCAGGCACGCCCGGCCTCGAACACCGCATCGGCGGAATCGAGAAGCAGCACCTGACAGGCAACGTCAACTACGACCCTGAGAATCACCACTTCATGGTCAAGCTCCGTCAGGAGAAGGTTGATCGCGCCGCGAACGATATTCCGGCGGTCGAAGTCTTCGGCGAGAAGACGGGCAAGGTCCTGGTGCTCGGCTGGGGTTCAACCTACGGTTCGATCACATCTGCGGTCGAGCGGTTGCAGCGCGAAGGCAAAAGTGTGTCGAGCGCGCATCTCAGATACCTCAATCCTTTCCCGAAGAACCTCGGCGAAGTGCTCAGCAGTTTCGAGACAGTGATCGTGCCTGAGATGAACCTTGGACAACTCTGCACGATGATTCGCGCCAGGTATCTGGTTGACGCCGTCGCCTTCTCGAAGGTCAAGGGCCGCCCCTTCCAGATACGCGAAATTGTGCGCAAGGTCGAGGAGTATTTGTGAGCTATGAGCAGTACGACGACCAAGCTGGTGACGGCTGACGAGTTGCTGATGAGGCCGGATGACGGTTTTCATTACGAACTCGTCAGAGGAGAATTGAAGCGTATGTCCCCCACCGGAGATGAGCGCGGCAGAGTCACGATGGAGTTGGCAGCGCCTCTTCACGCTTACGTCAAACACAACCAGCTTGGTCAAGTTTACGCGGCAGAAACAGGCTTCAAGCTTGAAAGCGACCCGGACACGGTGCGCGCACCTGACATTGCTTTCGTTCGCGCTGAGAGGATTCAAGCAAGAGGTAGAGTTGAAGGTTACGGTGAAGGCGCGCCTGACCTAGTGGTTGAGGTCTTGAGTCCCGGCAACACAAAACGAGAGATGGTGGAGAAGGTTGAGGATTACTTCGCGGCGGGCGCGCGTCTGGTGTGGATAGTTAATCCAAAACCAAAAACCGTCACCGTCTATCGCTCGTTGACGGACATTACAGTGTTGACTGAGAAAGACACGCTCGACGGCAGCGAGGTCGTGCCCGGCTTCCAAATTCCCGTCGCAGAGATTTTCTCTATATAGAGAGAATTTTTTAGAGCTATGCCGAGCAGTCGAGCAAGCCAGACAAACGAATGATATTAAGGAGCAATAATGAGTACAAACGGTAACGGAACAAAGGGCAATGGTCATCAAGATGTTGTCGAGACTTCGGTCTCTGCCGAGAGCGAGGGGGGCGCACCGACGGGCGAAGTTGCGCCGCCGCCAGAGAAGTTGACGAAAGCGGACTTCATGTCGAATCAGGAAGTCCGCTGGTGTCCGGGCTGCGGCGATTACGCCATCCTGAACAATGTGCAGAAGGTGATGCCGGAGCTTGGCATCCCGCGCGAGAAGATCGTCTTCGTCTCTGGCATCGGCTGCTCCTCGCGCTTCCCCTACTACATGAATACCTACGGCTTTCACTCGATTCACGGGCGCGCGCCTGCCATCGCCACCGGCGTCAAGGCCGCGAATCCTGATTTGAGCGTCTGGGTGATTACGGGCGACGGTGACGCGCTTTCAATCGGCGGCAACCACTTCATGCACGCCATCCGCCGCAACCTGGACATGAATTACATACTCTTCAACAACCGCATCTACGGTTTGACGAAGGGACAGTACAGTCCGACTTCGGAGTTAGGCAAGAAGACTAAATCAACGCCGATGGGCGTCATTGATTATCCTTTGAATCCGCTCTCGGTCGCTATCGCCAGTGAAGCGACGTTCGTCGCCTCCTCGCTCGACATAGATGTCAAGCACCTGGGCGCAACGGTCGAAGCTGCGGCCAAGCACAAGGGCGTCTCGTTCATAGAGGTCTATCAGAACTGCAACATCTTCAACGATGGCGCGTTCGAATATTTCGCAGAGCGAAGTGTCCGCTCCGACAACATGATCTACTTAGAGCACGGCAAGCCCATGATCTTCGGCAAGAACCGCGACAAAGGCATTCGCATGAACGGCGCGCACCCTGAGGTCGTACAGTTGGGAAGCGAGACGGGACTGAATGAGAACGACCTGCTCGTTCACGACATTTACCTCAAAGACCCATCGGTCGCCTTCATGCTCGCGCGCATGGAGTATCCAGCTTTTCCGCAGCCCGTCGGCATCTTCCGCGCCGTCCAGCGCGACACGTACGAAGACATGATGGCCAACCAGATCGAAGCGGCCATTGCCAAGACTGGGCCAGGCAGCCTTGAGAAGTTAATCAATAGCGGCGATATGTGGGTCGTTGAATAAGTCCAAAGTCCAAGGTCCAAAGTCGGCGGACGGTTTTCGACTTTGGACCTTGGACTTTGGACTTTGGACTACATCTAAGGAGTGAAACGACGAATGCTTTGTCCCTCTTGTGGTCACGACAATATTGAAGGCACAGACAGGTGCGATAACTGTATGAAGCCGTTGTACGGACTGGATGTGCCGCGTGCAGATGCGACGGCGGGCATCGTGCGCTCTGTGATGGAAGATGATTTGAGCCATCTTAAACAGATGGAGACTCTGGCGGTCAGCCCCGAAGCAAGTGCGCTGCAAGTGGCCTCTTGGATGAAAGAGGCGCAAACGGGCTGCGCGCTTATCCTCGACGATCAGAAAAGACTCATCGGCATCTTCACAGAGCATGACGTGCTCTGCAAACTGATGAAGGCTGGCGACGATCCTCAAAATGTTCCCGTCAGCGAATTGATGAGTCGCAACCCGGAAGCTCTCAAGGAAACCGATACGGTCGCCGCCGCGCTCAACAAGATGGCTATGGGACGCTTCCGCCATATCCCCATCGCCCGCAGCGACGGCAGCTACAGTGTCGCCTCCATCAAGAGCGTACTGAACTACATCGCGCAGGAAGACTGGTAGATTAATAGTGAAAAGTGAATAGTAAATAGTGAATAGTTGAAAGCAGTTTTTAACTATTCACTATTCACTTTTCACTTTTCACTATTTACGGTTCTTCTGTCTTTGCTTGAAAGCTCGCTCGCCGCCCGTCTCGCCGAGTTTCTTTCCGGTCGGCGCGGCTGCCGGGACAGAAGGCGTGTTTGAACTTGGCGTGACCGCATCGCCGCCGATGTGCTGCGATGATTCATCTGCGAACATCTTGGCAGCCTTTTTACGACGACTGCGCAAGGCCGGAGTATCTTTCATGGCTTCGCGATTCTGGTCCGGGTTTCCAGCAAATCCCGTCTGTTGCCCGCGCGGTTTCTCGGGCGTGCCCGTCTTATGCTGATCCTTCTTACTGCCCATTTGAAATTGTCCCTCCCGTTTTCGATTAAAAAAATTATGATTAGCCACAGAGGCACAGAGGCACAGAGAAAATTTAAGGAGATAAGATTTCAGAGAGCAGATTTGAGATTTCAAATCTCTTAATTTCAACTTCTATATCTCTGTGCCTCTGTGGCTAATTCCAATCTTACTGACTAACTCTCTCCGTCGCATCGTCTGCGATTTCACGAAACGCATCCCCGCTCTCATCTTCCTTGACGAACTTCGTGCGCGAGAGCGCCCACTTGAGCGCGGGCGGCGTCACCAATGTCGTGACGATGACCATGATGACAACCGCGCCAAACGTGCCCGCGCTGATGACGGGTTCGCTCGCGCCTTCGTTGTTCGGCAAGAGCAGTGTCGCGCCAATGCCTGCGAAGATAAGACCGACCTCGCCGCGCGGAATCATTCCAAGACCGACCGCCAGGCGATTGAGTCCGCGTTCAACCACAGCCAGCGCGCAGACCTGTTTGCCGATGATGGCAACCAAAGTCAACATTGCAGCGAACCCCAGCAATCCCTTTTGCCCGAAATAGCGCAAGTCAACTCTGAGTCCCATCAAGACAAAGAAGATGGGAACGAGAACTGTGCTAACGGGCGCGATCAGGCGTTGCAGATCGTGCTTTCCCTTCTCTTCAAATGTCTCGAAGTGAACTTCGTCGAGCACTAATCCGGCGGCGAAAGCTCCGACGATTGTCGCAAGTCCCACTTTCGAAGCCGCCCATGCCAGCAAAAAACAGAAAGAGATTGAGAGCGCCAGCAACACGCCGCGACTCTCAAAACGTCCGGCTCGACGGAAGATGTGCGGCGTCACATAGTGGCCCACAGCGACCGCCCCGAAGAGAAACGCGAGAGCTTTTCCGGTGATGATGGCAATGTCTGCGAGCGAAAGTGCCGCGCCTGTGGCGGCGGCCTTGATTGCTCCGGCGACGACCGCCAGAATCAACAATCCGAGCACATCATCAATCACAGCCGCGCCCAAGATGATTCTGGACTCGCGCGTCTGCAAGCGCCCCAAATCTTTGAGGACGCGCGCCGTGATGCCGACGCTCGTCGCGCAGAGGGTCGCGCCGATAAAGATGTGTCCGAGCCGAGCTTCATCAGGAATGAAGTAAGCCGACACGCCCCAGCCCAGAAAGAATGGCGCAATGACGCCAGCCACAGCCACAAAGAGCGAGGACCATCCGACCTCCAACATCTCGCCCAAATTCGATTCCAGCCCGACTTCAAAGAGCAGGATGATGACGCCTATTTCCGCGAGCGCTGAAATCGTCTCATTCGTCTTCAAAGGCTCGACAGCCGTAAAACCGACGAGCGCCAGATTGCCCATCAGGATTCCGGCGACGAGTTCGCCGAGCACCGCCGGTTGTCCAATTCTCTCGAACACCTCGCCGCAGAGCTTTGCCACGACGAGGATGACGGCGACGCCCAAGAGCGCGAGTGGGTCCAGACCATGCGGTGCTTCGCCCTCAGTGGACGCGCTCGCCTGAGTGGACATCAACCAGACAATCGCGCCGCACGCCAGAATTATCTGGAGTGAAACTCTCTTCATCCGCGCTTCCCGTTCAGTAATGTTTTGATGGCAATGCCATTCTAACGTTCCATCTCTGCAATTGCACACAATAAAGCAGAGAGCAGAGGTTAGAGGTCAGAGGTCAGAGGTCAGCGAGGAGCTTTCACTAACCTCTAATCTCTAGCCTCTAACCTCTGCTCTCTGGCCTCTGCTCTCTGCTTTGTGTTACCTTTCCGAGCCGCCGTTGTCAGATTTTTTTCAAGAAGCGATTCAACTCGAAGCCGTGAAAGAAGAGACTGCGAAGATAACTTTGCGCCCAGCGAGCGCAGATGATGAAAATTTTTTGTATCAAGTCTATCAGAGCACGCGCGCTGAAGAGTTGGCCGCGTGGGGCTGGGATGCAAGTCAGCAAGAGCTTTTTCTCAAGCTGCAACTTAAGGCCAGAGATCAATCTTACTTGATGCACTATCAGAAACTGGATGACCGTGTAATTCTTTGCGGCGATGAAAAAGTCGGAAGGATGATCGTCAGCCGCAACGCGGAAGAGATACGGCTGGTTGACATCTCATTGCTTCCTCAATACAGAAACGCTGGCACCGGCACGTTTTTAATCGAAGCTCTCTTCATGGAAGCCGGAGAGAGAGCCGTCCGTCTTCAAGTTGATAAAGCTAATGTGCGTGCACGCAGACTGTATGAGCGCATGGGCTTCTCTTTGAGAAGCGAGACCCAAACCCACTTGCAAATGGAGAGGAAGAGCAAGGTGGAAGGATGAAAGAAACGAAGAACGGTCGTCCCCGCGCTTTCATCCTTCATCCTTCCGCCTTGCTCTTCTTGGAGGATATAAATAATTGATTGAGAATCTAACGAAAGAGATGTTTCAAGAAACCTTGAACACGAAGTTCAGGATTAAGACGGAGCCACAGGGCTTCATTGAACTTGAGATGATAGAACTGACAGAAAGCATCTCCACGCCGAAGCATGAGCAGTTCGCGCTCCTCTTTAGTGGCCCACAAAATCCTTATCTTCCGCAGATGATCTATCATCTGGAACACGAAAAGCTCGGGGAGTTTGAGATGTTCCTCGTTCCGGTAGGCCGTGACCAGAACGGTTTTCAATATGAAGCCGTCATTAATCGCTTTCAAGAAGGCGATTGAGCTTCTCCCCTATGGGCAAACCTTAAAGAAAAATATCTTTCTGATATGAGCGTCACCCTACGACCCGTCACACCTGAAGATGAAGAGTTTCTGCTGCGAGCTTATGCGAGCGTGCGCGCAGAAGAGTTGGCACAAGTGCCCTGGAACGACGCTCAGAAAGAGATGTTTCTGAGGATGCAGTTGGCCGCGCAACAGGCTCACTACCAGAAGCACAACCCCGGCGCAACGCACGACATCATCATGCTTGACGACCACGCCATCGGTCGTCTCTATGTTGCGAGAAGGGACGAGGAGATTCGTATTCTGGACATCACCATCCTGCCGGAACACCGTAATCAGGGGATCGGCACACCTCTCATTAAAAGTTTGATGGACGAAGCGGAGCGCACAGGCAAGCCGCTCAACATCTGGGTTGAGAGCTTCAACCCTTCACATCATCTCTTCGAGCGTCTGGGATTCTTGAAAGTAGATGACGACCGCGTCAACCACCTGATGGAATGGCGCAAATGATTTCGGAATTCGGATTGTGGACTGAGAAAAGCAGTAGGCAGTAAAGACTGATGTGCCTTTACTGCCTACTGCTTTCTGCTTTTCGTTCCGCAATCCGAATTCCGAAATCACTTAGACTTCTTCATCTTAGCCTTGCGCTCCTTCAACTTCTGCTGGGCCACCATGTCAACCAGCTTCACGTAATTGACGTTGACGTTCTTGCCTCCGGCGAAGACGCTGATCTCGAAGTCCTTGCACTTCATCGTCTTCAACTGGTCATCCAAGCCTTGATAAGCTTTCCAAGAGCCTGCGGGCGGCAGTTTCCGTCCTTTCGAGAATTTCGTCACGGCATCGTCCAGGTTTTCTGCCTGAGGCGCGTCGAAGCCGACGTAAAGAGTAGAGACGCGACCATCGAGAAGCGTCAGAATGATTTGACTGATGCCCTCGAAATCAGCCTTCGACGAATACTGCTGAGGTCTGATTATCAGGTTGGAAATTCCCAGCTCGCTCGGTTGTGCCAGGTTCGCGCGAACTTCCTCGTCATCCTTGCTCCCTGGGAACAGGGCCAGGACTTGCTGGGCAGTCATGCCTAGTTTGATGCCGTTGATGCCACGGTCTTGCGCCATCGTCACCCACGTCGCCTGCACAGGAGCGGGCGGCTCTTCTTTCTTGCCAATATCACGCGGGTCTGGCAACAACGTTTGGAAGGCAAATACGTCGTGCTCGCCATTGGCATCCTTCACGCGCCAGGGTCCACTCGCAGTTCCCCTGATTTGGGCTGGGTCGTTGGCGGCGGCTGCCTGCTGCATTTCACTGTCTTGCGGGCGACGATAGATGACCGCCTCATAAGAGTCGGATTGCTTCCGGCCCTGCGAACTCACGGGCACAAGGAACATGTAGAATGTTCCGAGCGCGTCGTGCTCGATCATGTAGGTATCCTGGTTGAAAGACTTGCCTTGAGGAATTTGAAAGAGCAAAGAGAAGCATTCTGACCCGAGCGCGTTGGCAGAGGCATCTACTTGAGATATGGGCTTGAGATAGTCGCCGACCTCGGTCAAGGTCAACGACCGCGTATTTGACGAACTCAGGTGAACACTAAACGCTGTGTTGACATAGGGGGTGAATGCAGACTTGTTGTAGTAGCCGAGTTGTTCAAGGCTACTTGAAACCGAAGGCGGAGTCGGACTCAGTCCTGCATTAAGAAGCGGAAAGGCTTTGGGTGACTCCATCATCTTCTGGCCCAGAGCCGATTTGAGCGGCAATCCTGCACAGGCGGCAGCCAGGATTCCGGCTTTCATAAATTTGCGTCTCGAATATGTCATCTGAGATATTCTCCTGAAGCTGATTTTCTACAACTGATAAATTACGAGGCTTTCCCTTTGCACCGACGTGATGACCCGCTGGAGATTGCTTTAACTAAGGAAGTTTATTGTGGGAGTAAACCTGACTTCTGACCTCCGACACTTTAACAGGTTAGTTATTCAGCGGCAATAAAAATTTTAGCGGCGGTTCAGTTTTGAGGAAGAGTTTCATTCACATCTCGCAGAGAGCGAGTTGCCGAGCGGCATCGCTCTCGAGGTCTCAGCCGTTTCAAGCTGCTTCTCCTGAAAACTCGTCGAAACAGTTGCAGGACTGGAGCAGCTATGCTCTTCGCCTTACCGAAGTAAGGTGTCAATCAGAGGGGAGCTATCCTGCACCTGAGCCGTTGCAAAAAATTTGTCTTGTAATGATTATAGCTTAGGTTTACAATCCGCAGCGCCTCGTTAGTTACAAGGTTAGCAAGCAATACCCTGATAGCCTAAATTTTGTGAGATGCTGCAAGATGCCCGGCGAAAGATAAAGGCATCTCGCTCAATCAAAGGCTCTCAGCTCGCATTACTTCTCATCACTAGGGCGCTCTTTAACCGATCAATCAATCTTGGGTTCCAATAGCCATTAAAGCTAAGAGGAGAAATCTATGGCCGAACCATTCTTGTCTGAAATCAGAATCATGAGTTTCAACTTCCCCCCAAAGGGCTGGGCATTCTGCAATGGGCAACTCTTGCCAATTAACCAGAACCAACCGCTCTTCGCCCTGCTCGGCACAACCTACGGCGGCAATGGGCAAACAAACTTTGCCCTTCCCAATTTGCAGGGACGGCTTCCGGTCCACATGGGCAGCGGCCATACACTGGGTGAAGCGGGTGGCGAATACGCGCACACGCTCAGTCTCAACGAGATGCCGCAGCACATCCACTTTATGAATGCTTCTAATAGTACGGGCGACAAAGTTAATCCGAACTTCGGCGGCACAGGCTTTGTTCTGGCGCAGGACCCGGGCAATGTTTACGGGGCTGTACAGAGTCTGACGACCCTGAACGCGGGCACCATAACTAAAGTCGGCGGCAGCCAGGCGCACACCAACACACAGCCGTATCTTGCGCTCAACTTCTGCATAGCCCTACAGGGAATCTTCCCGTCACAGACTTAAGGAGATTAAAGATGGCACAACCGTATGTTGGAGAAATCAGAATGTTCGCAGGCAATTTCGCGCCCGCAGGCTGGATGCTTTGTGACGGACAAACACTTCCAATCTCGGAATACGAAACATTGTTCAATTTAATCGGGACCACCTACGGCGGCGACGGGCAGAGTACCTTTGATCTCCCGAACTTGCAGAGCCGCGTCCCTCTCCATATGGGCACAGGACCAGGCGGGACGAACTTCCAGCTTGCTGAGACGGGGGGCGTCGAGAGTGTGACTTTGTCGACGCAGCAGATGCCGAATCACACGCATCCGCTGATTGGCAATACGGGCAACGGCACACAGGCCAACCCATCAAACAATGTGCTCGCCACTTCGACCATAGTTAAACCCTACGCGCAAGAGACGGCGGATACTCCTATGGCTCCGAATATCGTACAGCCTGCCGGTGGCTCACAACCCCACGAGAACCTACAGCCGTATCTCTGCATCAACTTTATCATCTCGCTGTTCGGGATTTTCCCGTCACAAACCTAGTGAAGAGGAGACAAATACAATGGACCCGTTTGTAGCAGAAATTCGCATCTTCCCTTTTAATTTTGCGCCGAAGGGGTGGGCCTTTTGTGACGGGCAGATATTGCCCCTCTCACAGAACACTGCGCTCTTCTCTCTCTTAGGCACAGTCTATGGCGGCGATGGCAAATCAACCTTTGCGCTTCCCAATTTGCAGGGCAGCGTGCCGCTTCATCCCGGACAGGGACAGGGTCTCTCACTCTACGATCTAGGGCAACAGGGCGGAGCCGAGTTCATCACGCTCATCTCAACCGAGATGCCTTTTCACACGCATACCATGATGGCGTCCGTGGAGGACGGCACACAGGGGACGTTGACGCAGGACATCACGCTGGCAAGCTCTGTCGGCGGCACGCTCTATCAATCCAATACCACTCAAAATCTCGTCACGATGGCCCCTCAATCGTTACCGCCTGCCGGTGGCAGTCTGCCGCATAACAATATGATGCCGTATCTGACCTTAAACTTCTGCATCGCTTTGCAAGGCGTCTATCCGCCGCGCACGTAAGACAAAAGTTAAAAGGTTAAAGATAAAAGGGAAGCCTGGAGAGCAAACTCCATGTCTTCCCTTTTCTTATTTAACTAGGGGTGGCGGCGTTGATGGCCTCCAAAAATCAGCACTTAGGACTTGTAGCAACTCTTTAGAGTATGTTACCTTTAATGCTCCTTCGGGAGAGCGATTGCCTCGCTTTAACTCGCCGTTATTCCTTTTCTATGATCTGGTAGAAACAGAGTGAGTCTTCCTTATTGAAAAATGGCAATCGTCAACAACTTTTCTTCGGTTATTAGCACAAGCGGCCTGCGCTAATTTATGCAGTTTTACTCTTCCCAAATATCATTCAGCAATTCGGGATGATCGCTCCGAACAGCAACTTTATTAACCCTTTTACCTCGCAACTGCGCATTGTCATCGCAAGCTGAGGCTACAATCTTCGTAGGAGAGCGTTATGAAAAGCTATATCCCCCGTTCCTCACACAGCAACCTGAGAGTCTTCAATGCCTGTCTGCTCTCTTTCCTAATGATAGTAATGCCCCTGGCGACGCTCGCCGCTTCGATGCGGTCATCTGCGCCGAGCGCGCTTCCGGCCTCAGAGGCCAAACCGCAGCCGGTCCAGACAGAGAATGAGACGAAGCTGGTCCAAGCTGAGACGAAGAGCGAGAGTCAACACCCGTCTTCAACAGGCTTCTTCAACTTCTTCATGCCGGTCGGCGCTGTCACGGCGACACTGACCGATAGCTTCCCTGACCCGAACGGCGATGGCCTGGCCGATAAGGGCGAGACGATCACTTATACGGCGACGATTAACAATGGCACCGCCAGTTCGATCACCAACACGGAATTTCAGGACACGCCCGATCCCAACACGACGCTCGTCGGCGGATCAATCAACGTCTCTCCCCTGGCCGCCGATGACAGCTACGACACCGTTGCCAACACTCTGCTCGAAGTCGGCGTCGCGGCCAGCGGTAATCCTGCCGTGCGCGTAACCGATCCCACGAAGGACAGCGTTTTCGATAATGACAAAGAGTTTTTAGGCGATACATTTTCTTTCGACACGATTACAGTCAATCCGACCAAAGGCACACTAACCTTTAATACGGACGGCACATTTTCTTACCAGCCTAACGCTAATCAGACCGGAACAGATACTTTCACTTATAGAATCAAAGACTCTCAGGGACTCACCGACACAGCAACCGTCACCATCAATATCAACGCCACCAAAGTCTGGTACGTCAAGAACAACGTCGCTGGCGCAGGCACAGGAACCTCTTCCGACCCGTTCAAGGCACTTGCGTCTGCTGCGGCTGCTTCATCTGCGGGCGATACTATCTACATCTCGAACGGCGACGGGACGACCTCGCAGCAAAACGCAGGCATCACTCTGAAAGCCAACCAACGGCTCATAGGTGAGGCAACGCAGTTGGACGTGCCCGTGTCGCTCAACGGCGGCCCAAACCCAACGGTGCTCAAGACCGCTACGGCAAATTATCCGAAGATAAGCGGAACAACCGAAGGCGTCAGCATCCTGAATGTGACAGGTGTGCTCGTCAGCGGTCTCAACATAGCTGGAACCAATGCTGGTTCAAACGCTATAGATGCGACGACTAATGGAGCCAACAGCGGCGGTGTAGAGGTTGCCAATTGCATCATCAGCGCGGCGGGCGCAGAAGGAATTGATGTTAATGGCGGCGGCACGGGCACGATGACCGTCAGCATTCACAACAACACCGTGACGGCGACCGGCAACGGCATAGACATAGCGCGCACTGCGGGCAGCGTCAACGTCATCGCCTTTAATGACAATACTGTCACCGGCACGACAGGGGGCGCAGGCATCAACGTCGTGGGCACGGGTGCGGCAGTGCTCTTTGACGCGACGGCGGGCGGCGCTTACAACACCGTGTCGTTCGGGACTACTGTCATAGGCGCGTCGGGCGCGGGCAACGGCGTCGGCACGAACGGCATAGTGCTGAACAATGTCGCCGGTGATATTAGCTTTACAGACCTTGACGTTTTCACGGACAACGGCACAGCCCTATTCGTCGTCGGCACGAACGCCAACTTTAACGCGGGAACCGCCACAGGCACGCGCATTACGGCCAACACAGGCACGCCCACGCTGACTGCGGTCGGCGGCGCGGCGCTGGACGTAACAAGCGCGAACATCAATCTCGGCAGCAACACTGCCATATCGAGCACCAACAGTGCTTCGACCGGCGTTTCGCTCGCTCAAACGAGCGGCACCTTTAACGGCGCTTCCGGCAGCAGCATCACGAATGCCACCGGCACAGATTTCTCCGTCAACGGCGGCAGCAATGCCAGTGCTAATGTCGGCGTCAGCTATGCTGGAACAATTACCGACGACGTGGGCCAGCTCGTTAATATTCAAAATGTCACCGCCTCAAGCACGCACACCTTCTCAGGGCTTATCACGGACAACTTCGACGGCGACGGCACGGAGCAGGGAATCTCGCTGACCGGCAACACGGGCGCAAACATAACCTTCAGCGGCGGCATCAACATTAGAACGACTACCAATGCTGCCTTTACCTCTACGGGCGCGGGTGGCACGGGCACGCTGACCATCACAGACCCTGCGGGCGCAACCGCTAACAAGCTGCAAACCACGACCGGCGTTGCGCTCAACGTCGCGAACACGATCATCGGCTCAAGCGGCCTGACCTTTGAGAGCATTACGGCGGGCACGGCTGCGAGCGGCCCTTCAAACGGCATCATTCTTAATACTACAGGCAGTCAGGGCGGCTTGACGGTGACCGGAACAGGAAGCGCAGGGACCGGCGGCACGATTCAGAAAACTACTGGCGACGGCGTCTCGCTCAACTCGACTGAGAAGCTCTCGCTGAGCTGGATGAACATCAACAATAACTTGGGGAGCGGCATCGGCGGCGGAACTATCAACGGTTTCCAGTTGGACCATTGCACCCTTAGCACCAACGGCGACAACGCGGCAACGGACGAGTCCGGCATCAACGTCACACAACTGATTGGCTCCGCGAGCGGCGGCTCGCGCCCGACCAGCATTACGAACTGCACCTTCCAGAATAACTGGGAGTTCCAGATTCAGATCACCAATAGCTCCGGCACGCTGACAGACCTCACGATGTCAGGCAATACCATCTCCAACAACGGCGCAAACGGCATTGTAGGAGACCTCTTCAACTTCCTGGGCAACGGCACGGCGAGCATGAAGCTGTCGCTCACGAGCGGCACTTTCACAGGCAACGCGCCCGCTACGGCCACTGCTATTTCTTCAGTTACTCAAGGCTCCGGGACCCATACGGTCAACGTGTCCGGAGCGACCTTTACGAACAACAACGTGGGCGTTGATTGCTCGACCACCAATGCCTCTACGACTTTCAATTGTAATGTTTCCAATAACACCTTTACCGGCTCACGTGCCCAGGCGATTAACAGCTTCCATAATGGAAACTCGCCATTTACCAGAACTTTCAACGGGACATTTAATAACAACATCATCGGAACTCTGGGCGTAGCTGGCTCCGGCTCGGCTGTGGGACGCGGTATTGACATAGATAATGAAGGCGCGATAAACGCAACATACACGATTAGCGGCAACACGATTCAGGAAGTCACTAACTTTGAAGGTATCTCAGTCCAAACTGGATTGGGCGGTTCTACTACCGCTGGCGGGCTTACCCAAGTCACCATTACCAACAACACCATTAGAAATATCAACGCCAGTCGCGGCCTCATCGTGCAGGAACTCCAGGACGCGACTAAGCCCCCCTTCCCCACGCTCTGCGCGAACATCTCAGGCAATTCATTCTCCGGCATCGCCGGTCAGGCCGGTAACGGCCAGTACATGCGCGTCAAGGAAGGAAGCGGAACTGTCAACGTCACGCAGGCGACGCCAACCGCCGCCGCCAACGCTTCGGAACTTGACGACGCAAACGGCTTTAACGACCCGACCAAGATCAGCATCGGCGGCGCGCCCAGCTTCAGCCAGCCAGCTTGCACAGGCTCGTCCGCGATGCTCAACATACAGAGCAACGGCAGCAATGAGCAGCTTGCTCAAGCAGGCGACGCTCTCCAAAACAGTGGCGCTCAGCCGTTATTCTCTCTCTTAGGCATCAAGGCCGAACTCGCTTCAGTCGTTGCGGAGTTCAGCAACCACCCGCAAACAGTAGCAACAGAGCAGACAAGCATAGGGACTCAGTCCTCCTGGCTCGCAGCCTTAACGGCAACCGTTGAGCGCAGCGGCGCGCACGAGAACACCGATGCTCTCATTCAACCGGGCATGGCCTCGACGCACGACCAGTCTGGATTCGCTTCTGCGGACATTTCTGAACAGAGCGGCGTCACTTCTATAGCGTCGCAAGATAAATCTGTTGAGTACGGCGCGCAGATAGTCAAAGCCTCTTACCAACCCGTCGCCGAAGAGCTTAGCAGCGACACCGGCAGAGCAGATGTCGCTGCGCGCGACACACGGTTGGGGCATGCCAGGAGCCGCTCGTCGAGCGTCAATAACAGCGTCAAGAGCAGCGAGCTTAGCAACGTCGCCTCGCCGCTCCCGCCAACGCCTGTTGATGTCGTCATCGGCACGCTGCCCGCAGGCAAGAGCGTCACGATTAAGTTCCAGGTGACGGTCAACAACCCGCCCACCTCGCCTGCCAACGCCACATCGGTGCAGACGCAGGGTCTTGTGCTCTTCAATAGCGGCAGCACCGTCGTGACGGACGACCCTGCCACAGTCGCGTCCAATGATGCGACTATCACTCCGCTCGGACGTTCAGACCTGGCCGTGACGGGCGTGACCGACAACGCCACGACAACCACGCCGGGCAGCACGCAGACTTACGTCATCAGCTACTCGAATCCGGGACGCAGCACGACAGGTGTCGTCTTAAGTGAGACTGTGCCTGTAGGCACGACATTTAATCCCGGCGCGAGTTCCCCAGGCTGGACCTGCGCGCCCAATAACAATGCTGGCAGCGTCTGCACCAACACCATCGGCGCGCTCGCACACAATGCCAGTTCGACGAATAACTTCGCCGTCACGGTCAACAACCCGGCTGCCTCTAGGCTGAACACGATCAGCGACACGGCGAGCATTTCGGGCGACACCTCTTACGAGGCGGACATCAATCCGGCCAACGACTCGGCGAACGACACGACGACGCTCAACGCCGCGCCAGCCTTCGGGACATTCACGAAGTCTGATGGCGTGACGACGACAACGCCCACTTCGACCTTGACCTATACGATCAATTACACGAACACGGGCAATCAGGACGCGGCAGGTGTTGTCCTGACTGAAACCGTCCCGACGGGCACGACCTTCGTCGCGGCGGGAAGCTCTGCATGGACTGGTTGCTCTAACGGCGCTGCGGCAGGCACTGTCTGCACCATCAATGTCGGCAACCTTGCAGGCGGCGGTAGCGGCTCAGGCTCTGCCACCTTCGTGGTCCTGGTGGACAGCACTGTGATAGCCGGGCTCGACAACATCGTCAACAACGCGAGCATCGCGGACGACGGCACGAACACCGGTGGTGTCCCGGTGACTGTCGGCGCTTCGGATACAGACACGCTCAACGCCGTGCCCGATCTCTCCATCACGAAGTCGCCGGACGTTACTAACGCCTCGGCGGACACGGTCATCACCTACACGCTCAACTACGCGAACGGGGGCAATCAAGGTGCGACGGGAGTGGTCGTGACGGAAACAGTTCCGGCCAACACGAATTTCGTCGCGGCGGGCAGTTCCGCCGGATGGAGTTGCGCTGACAACTCACCGGCTGGCACATCCTGCACGAACACGGTCGGCGCATTGGCCGGAAACGGCGCGGGCGGCTCGTTGACCTTCAAGGTGAAGGTCGTCAACCCTGTGCCCGGCGGCACGACGCAGATTACCAACACTGCGACCATTGATGACGATCACGCCAACGGCACAGACCCGACCCCGGCCAACAACACAACGGGCGCAGTCAACACGCCCGTCTGCCAGAGCAATGTGACGGTCACCTCGACCAATGACAGCGGCGCAGGCAGCTTGCGTCAGGCCATCGCGGATGCGTGTCCGGGCGCGACCATTGACTTCAACATCGCTGGCGCTGGACCGCACACGATCACGCTCACGTCAGGCGAGCTTGCAATCAGCAAGAACCTGACGATTCAGAACACGAGCGGCAAGACCATCATCGTCAGCGGCAACGACGCGAGCCGCATCTTCAACGTCGGCCAGAACCTGACGGTCAGCATCTCGAACCTGACCGCCACGCATGGCAGCGCCACCGGCGGCAGCAGCGGCGGCGCCATCGTCAACAACGAGGGCAGCAAGCTGACCCTGACGGGCGTCACCGTCAGCAACAGCAACGCCAGCGGCGGCGGCGGCGGCATCGCCAACCTCTGCAACTCCGCAAGCCCGACTCTCATCCTCGAAGGCTCGACGGTCAGCGGCAACACCGCCAACGGCGACATCGGAGGCGGCGGTATCTATCACGAGTGCAGCGGCACACTCTACGTGGACAACAGCGTCATTGACGGCAACCACTCCACTGCCAACGCCGCCCCCACCTACGGAGGCGGCGGCATCTCCGTCAACGCCGGCGCTTTGCTGTCGGTCAGCAACAGCACCATCAGCAACAACACGGCGATTAAGAATGCCGGCGGCATCTACACGGCCAACTCCACTGCCAGCCAGATCACGCTCATCAACAGCACGTTGAGCGGCAACTCCGCCAACGCCAACGGCGGCGGTCTCTACGGCAGGGCGACGATGGTCAACACGACCGTCACCAACAACCGCGCCGACGCCGACGGCGACAACAACGGCACCGGCGGCGGCCTCTACATCAACGGCCTGACGGTGTCACTCCTGAACAGCATCGTCGCGGGCAACTTCCACGGCACAGGCTCTACGTCAGACGACATAAACACCACTAGCGGAGGTTCTGCCACAGGCTCCTTCAACTTGATCGGTACGGGAGGCTCCGGCGGCCTGGTCAACGGCACAAACAACAATCAGGTCGGCGTGGCAGATGCCAAACTCGGAGCGCTCGCTAATAACGGCGGCTCGACGCAGACGCACGGGCTGCTCGCGGGCAGCCCGGCTATCGAGGCTGGCACAGACGTGACCACCCTCAACGGCGGCATTAACAATGTAGTGACGAGCGTCATCGTCGCAGATGCCTCGTCAATCCCCGATGCCGTCAACTTCCGCATACAGGTTGACGACGAGCAGATGACCGTCACGGCCAAGAGCGGTAACACGCTCACGGTCACGCGCGGTGCGGGTGGAACCACTGCCGCCTCGCATAGCAACGGTGCAGCCGTTAACCCGGCCTTCGACCAGCGAGGGACTACCTTCCCGCGCAAGGCAGACTCCGCGGATGCGAACACAACACAGACCGTTGACATCGGAGCGTACGAAGCTCATCCGACGGTCGAGGACATCACGGACAAGTCCACTAATGAGGACACGCCGTTTAACTTCAACTTCAACATCGGCGATGGTGTTACTTCGCCGTCGCTGATTAGCTCGGTGACCGCTACTTCCAACAATGCGGCGCTGGTGCCTAACGCCAATCTTTCGGTGACGGGCTCGGGCGCGACGCGCAACCTGGCGATCACTCCGGTGGCGGACGCGAACACGCCTTCGAACGGCACGGCGACCATCACCGTCACAGTCACGGCGACTAACGGGCAGACCGCCACAGACACATTCGTCCTGACGGTCAATCCTGTCGCGGACACGCCTTCGGTGACAGGTGCTTCGACCTTCGTCAACCTGCAAACGAGTTCTGGATTAGTCATCAGCCGCAACGGAGCGGATGGCGCAGAGGTTGGGTTCTTCAAGATCACGAACATTCAGAACGGCACGCTCTTTAAGAACGATGGTACGACGCAGATTAGCAATGGCAGCTTTATTACCTTTGCGGAAGGCAATGCGGGCTTGAAGTTCACGCCGACGACCGACTCAACCGCGAGCGGCAGCTTCGACGTGCAAGGCTCGATTGATAACGCAGGCACGGGCTTGAGTGCTGGCGCGGCGACGGCGACCATCACGGTCTCCAAGTCGGGCACGACGACCACCGTGACTTCTTCGATGAACCCGTCGTTCACGAATCAGACGGTGACGTTTACGGCGACCGTCGCATCCAGTACGGCGTATGCTGGTCCACCGACCGGCAACGTTGACTTCTTCGACAACGGCAGCGTAACTCCAATCACAGGATGCAGCGCGAGACCGCTCGACGGCTCTGGCGTCGCTACCTGCCAGACCAACGCGCTCTCCGTTGGCAACCATACGATCACGGCAACCTACAACGGCGATGCCGCGTTCAATCCAAGCAACGGCAGCCTTAACACCAATCCGCAGGTCGTCAATCCATCGCTCTCGTTGACGGTCAACGACACTGCCGATACACATGACGCGAACGTCGGCGATGGTCTGTGCGCAGACTTGAACGGCAAGTGCACCTTGCGTGCTGCGCTCGAAGAGACCAACGCCATCCCCAGCGATGACGCTATCAGCTTCGACACGGCGGCAGGCCATGCTTTTGACCCGGCGACCGCCCCGCACACCATCACACTCGACGACACGAACGGAGCATTGCCAGCCATTGACGGCAATCTCACCATCACAGGGCCGGGTGCGAACACACTGACCGTCCAGCGCAGCAGTCTGGCAACATCAGATATCCGTATCTTTGCCATCAATAGTGGGAAGACCGTCTCGATCAGCGGGCTGACCATGTCCGGCGGCAAGGTAGCCGCTGCTGGCGGAGGTATCCTCAACAACGGCACGCTCACGCTGACTGATGCAGTTGTCAGCGGCAATGACATCTCAAGTGGATCCAACTGGGGAGGAGGCATCTTCAACGGCGGCACGCTCATTGTGACTAACACAACTGTGAGCGGCAACACGGGCGGCTCAGGCGGCAGCGCTGGCGGCGGAGGTATCTTCAACAGCGGCACGCTGACGGTGACTAATAGCACGGTTAGCGGTAATAGTGCTGGCACAACCGGGCCTGGTGGCGGCATCTATAGCACCAGCGGCACACTTACTTTAGTAAACAGCACGGTCAGCGGTAATACCACACCGACCAACGGGGGCGGCATCTATAGCGATTCGGGAACGGCGACACTGACCAATGTTACTGTGACCAACAACCGCGCCGACAATGACAACAACACGACGGGCACGGGCGGCGGTATTA
>Ga0268242_1000028_pt1 | contig 20244 bp, 17 predicted proteins | sample BulsoiFelSFmetaG_FD_200253 | JGI IMG/M metagenome (GOLD analysis project Ga0268242, IMG submission 200253) | Bulk soil microbial communities from Mexico - San Felipe (SF) metaG (v2) (version 2) | ecosystem: Environmental > Terrestrial > Soil > Agricultural land | place: Mexico: San Luis Potosi... | reverse complement strand
GCGCCAGAGGTTCACGCGCTCGACCGTGCGGCGGAACGCGCCCGATGGGTTGGCGATGGCGGCGGCCCCGCGTTCGTAGGCGCGGACGAAAGAGAAGTTGGTGGCGAGCAGGAGGCCGACGGCGCCGGCCGCGCCCAGCAGCACTGCCGCGCCGACGGTGTTCAAAACGCCCTTCAGGCTGTCGGCGACGAGGACGCCGAGGAAGCCCCCGGCGTTGAAGCTGCGGTCGATGAGCGGCTCGGAGATGAAGAGCGAGCAGAGCGACGCGACCGACAGCGTGATGGCGACGAGGCCGACGACGCGCCCGAGAGGGGCGTGAATGCGCCGCGTGCGAAAACGCCGCCACGCGGCGGCGACCAGCAGGAACGGCAGCAGGGCGGCGGCGAGGCCGAAGGTCTGGAAGAGCGCCGAGGCGACGTTGGCCCCGACCCTCCCGGTCCAGTTGCGAATGGAGCCGGCGCCCGCGCCCGCCCACGAGGGGTCGTTCGGGCTGTAGGAGACGAGGCACAGCGTCAGCAGCGCCGAGAGCGCGAAGAGCGCGATGGCTACGATCTCGTTGCGCCGCGTGTTGCGCGGCTGCGAGCCGCCGCCCGGCCTCATCCGCGCGTCAAACTGTGAAGTTGCCATAGCCTCTCCGAAAGACTGATTTCCGGGTCCCGGGTATCAGGCGCCGGGGGAAGAAAATGTCTTTACCGACGCCGGGCGCCTGACACCGACACCCCTTTTACGCCGCGCGGCGCGAGAGCAGGAAAGCCTTGATGAAGTCGTCGATGTCGCCGCCGAGCACCGCGTCCACGTCGCCGCGCTCAACCTTGGTGCGCGCGTCCTTCACGAGGCGGTAGGGCGCGAGCACGTAGTTGCGTATCTGCGAGCCGAAGGAGTTGTCGGCCATCTGTGCTTTGAGGGCGTCGGTCTCCGCGCGCCGCTTCTCGATTTCCAACTCGTACAGTCGGGAGCGCAGCACTTGCATGGCGACGGCGCGGTTCTGGTGCTGCGAGCGCTGGTTCTGGCATGCGACGACGATGCCGGTCGGCAGGTGCGTGATGCGCACGGCCGAGTCGGTCGTGTTGATGTGCTGGCCGCCGGCCCCGGTCGAGCGGTAGGTGTCGACGCGCAGGTCTTTGTCGTTAATCTCGACCTCGATGTTCTCGTCTATCTCGGGAGAGACGAAGAGCGAGGCGAAGCTCGTGTGGCGGCGGGCCGCCTGGTCGAACGGCGAGATGCGCACGAGGCGGTGGACGCCGGCCTCGGCCGCCAGCAGTCCGTAGGCGTACTCGCCCTCGACGCGGAAGGTCGCGCTCTTCAGGCCCGCCTCCTCGCCCGGCTGGTATTCGAGGACTTCGGTCTTGAAGCCGCGCCGCTCGGCCCACTTCAGGTACATCCTGAGGAGCATCTCGGCCCAGTCCTGCGACTCGGTGCCGCCCGCGCCCGGGTGGATGGTGCAGATGGCGTTGCGCGCGTCGGACTCGCCCGAGAGCAGCATTTCGGTCTCGGCCTGCGAGACATCGGCGTCCAAACGTTCGACGAGCTGGCGCAACTCCTTCGCGCTCTCTTCGTCCTCGCCCGCGAATTCAAAGAGCACTTCGGCGTCCTCGATTGACGACTCGAAAGACTCCTGCCGCCTGATGACTCGCTCAAGGCGGCTGCGCTGCTGCAAGACCTGCTGGGCCGCCTCCTGGTCCTGCCAGAAGTCGGGCTCGGAGGCGCGCGCTTCGAGCCCTGAAAGCTCCCCGCGCTTCGCGGCTACATCAAAGAAACCTCCCGAGCTGTTCGACGCGCGAGCGCAGCTCCTCGGCCCGCGCGCGCAAGTCCCTCTCTTCGCCTGCGTCGCTCAAAGGTAAAGCTCTTGACATCAACCCTCCAACCCGAAGTCTTTACAGAGATGAAAACTAAACTGCCGCCCGGCCCCTCTTCCTGAGCATGAGCCACAGCAGCGGCGCGAGGCCGAGGCCCGCGCAGGCGGCGACGAACGCGTCGCCGTACCTCACGTAAAAAGTCTGGCCGCCGTCGGAACGCCCCACCGTCCACACGCGCGACGCGCGCTCGAAACGGCCGGTCGCGTCTTCCACCTCGCCGCGCGGCGTGATGCGCGCGCTGACGCCGGAGTTGGTGACGCGCAGCAGCGGCCTCCCGGTCTCGGCCGCGCGGAAGACGGCGTTCGAGAGGTGCTGCCCGATGACGCCCGTGTCGCCCTGGTAGGCGTCGTTCGTCAGCTCTATCAGCACGTCGGCCCCCTCCGCGGCGAAGCGTCGCGCGATGAAGGGGTAGGCCGACTCAAGGCAGATGAAGACGCCCGCGCGCGGGGCCTTTTCAACGTCGCCGAGCGGCATCAGCGTGAAGCGCGCGCCCGGCGTGAACTCGCCGACGACGCCTCGCACTACACTAGCGCCGGGCATCCAGCGCGGCAGCGGCACGTACTCGCCGAACGGCATCAGGCGAATCTTATCATACTGCACGGCGAGCCGGCCCTCTTCATTTATGAGCAGCGCCGCGTTGTAACCGCCGTCCTCCGGCGCGGGCTCCAGCGAGTTGAGCACGAGCGAGGCGCGGCCCCCTGCGACGAAGCGCGCGACGCGCTCGCGGAAGCGCGAGTCGCGCGAGAACCTGAAGTTCATCGGCGACTCGGGCCAGACGACGACCCTCGGCACGCCGCGCCACTCGCCGGCGTCGAGCGCCTTCAGCGCGCGTTCGCTCTCCGCGAAGTGCTGCTCGGCCAGCGCGTCGTACTCGGCCATCGGGCGCTCGAAGTCGGGGATGACGTTCGGCTGCAAGGCGACGACGACAGCGGACGGCGTCCCTTCCGTCGTCTCCACTTGTCTGAAGTTGCAAGCCGCGACGACGAGCGCGACGCAGGCCACGGCCGCCGCCGACTTCAAGAGCGAGCGGGCGTCCCTCTTAAGAAGCGCGTAGGCGACCGCCGCGTTCACGGCGACGACGAGGAAGCTGACCGCGTAGACGCCCCCGAAGCTCGCCGGCTGCACGAGCCTCGGCACGAAAGCCTGCGAGTATCCGAGCGCGTTCCAAAGCTGCCCGATGACGCCGAGCCTCGCCCACTCGCTCGCGGCCCACAAGGGCGGCGCGAGCAGCAGCGCGCACGTCCCCCAACGTTTGAAAGCCGCGGCGACTCCGGCCGCGAACAGGGCGGGGAAGACTCCGGCGGCGAGCGTCGGCGCCAGCAGCAGCACGTAGGCTACGGCCGCGGGGATGCCGCCGTAGTGAATCATCGGGTAGGTGAGCCAGTGGCAGGAGGCGTAGAAGAAGAGCGTGCCGCAGAGCCACCCGAGCAGAAAGGCGCGCGACGCCGCGGGCCTTCGCGCGACCGCCGCGAGCAGCGGGACCAGCCCGACCCACGCCAGCGGCCACAGGTCGAAGTCCGGGAAGGAGGCGGCGAGCAGCGCGGCCGACGCGACGGCCAGAAGGGCCTCGGCCCGCGTCGGGGCCGAAGCGCGCGCCCGTGAGGTCAGGACTCTGCGGAAGCCTTCGCGGGGCCTTGCGCCGGGTGAAACTGCCTGCTGCACGCCGCAGAGTTTAACAGAGGGCCGGCCGTCGTCGCGCCCCCGCGCGCGGCGCGTGTGAAAAATTGCCCGGGAAAAATTCATCGCCGGGGGTGCGGCAAAACGTCTGTCGAGTTGACGTAAAAGAGCAAAATTCGTCACCCGCCCGGTGACAAATATTGTCGAAATGACAGCCCCCTGACCGACCCGACGAAGCCCCCGGGCGACAACTTTCTGCGCCCCGTTGACACTTTGTCGCCCGCGGGCGACACGCGGAGACCTTAAAACGGCGGTCGGAAACTAAAATTTTTGCCCAAAAAGCGGGAGAACCCGGCTACCGGCCCGGGTTCCTGAAAGGCGTGCTGAAATGTGGATCGCTCGGCGGGCGGCTGGCGTAGCGGCAGGCCACGCTCAGAGAAGTGACGGCGGCGGGGTCACGGTTTAACTTCGTCCGTGCTTGCCGCTGATTCTTAAAGCACCCCGCGTGCCACGATTCCAGAAACGCCGCCCGCCCCTTTTCAGGAAGGTTTCAGTCGAGCGGCTCGACCTCCAGCAGATGGCCCCGCGCGCCGACGACGCGGACGTTCGACTCGCCGCGCCCGACCTCCACGCCGCCGCGCGCGCTCGCACGCCAAAGCTCGCCGTCAATCATGACGAAGCCCTCCGGCGTCAGCGCGCGCTCGACCGAGCCGACGCGCCCCGTCAGACTGAAGGGTTGCTGCGAAGCCTTCTTGTGTCTTGAGACCGCGGCGACGTAGGCGGCCAACGCCAGCCCCGCCGCCGCGAGAAAGAGGATTGGTAACAGCAGCGCCGTCATCTTCCTTCAGTGACCGGCGAGCCCGCTCACTTCATGCCGACTTGCAGTTGGCGCTGGAGGGCGATGGCCTCCTGATTGTTCGGGTCGATCTGCATGGCGCTGTGAGCGTAGGCGGTCGCCTGCGCGCGGTCGCCGCGTTCGAGGAAGATGCGGCCCAAGAGGATGTGCGCGTCGATGAGCTTGCGGTCCGTGTCCCAGAAGATGGAGGTCTTGAGCTGGTTGATGGCCGGCACGAGGTCGCCGCGCCGCTGGTAGATGCGGCCCGTCAAAAGGTACGCCTCGGCGTTGTTGGGCTCGATGCGGACGACGTTGCGCAGGTCCGAGAGCGCCTCGTCGTCGCGCCCCGCCTCGTACGACTCGCGTGCGCGCGCCAGAAGTCCCTGGGCGCTGGACGAGTCGCCGGCCCCGGGCGCGGGCTCGCTGACGGCGGCCTGCGCGACGAGGTCGGCGCGGTTGAAGTCTGCGCGCAGTCGCGCGCTGATGAGTGAGACGGTCTGCGACTGCGACCACTCGGTCTGCGCCTTGGCGTAGGCGTTGTAAATCTTGCGCGCGTCGTTGTCGCTGGCGGTGGCCGCCTCGGCCTGCCCGGCCTTCTCCTGCGCCTTGGCGAGCAGGAAGACGGCCTCCGGGTCGCGCGGGTTGAGCTTGACGGCCTCGCGAAGCTGCTCGACGGCCTCGGCGTGCTTGCCCGCGAGCATCAGCGCGTAGCCGTAGTTGAAGCGGACCATCTGGTCCTCGGGCGCCGACTCGGCAGCGCGCGACAGCACGCCGAGCGCCTGCTTGACGAGCCCGTCGCGCTTCGCCTCGCCCTTCTCAAGACGGGCGGCCTGCGTGGCGACGGCCCCTGCGTTGTTGTAGATGCTCGTGAGTGGCGTGGTACTGACGAGCGGCATCAGCACGTCGAGCGCGCTCTGCGTCTCGCCGAGCTGCTGGTAGGCGAGCGAGGCGTAGAAGGCGGCCTCGGCGTAGTGCGGGTCGCGCGGCTGGAGCTTCGAGAAGAATTCGGCCGCCTTCTTACGGTCGCCCTGCTGCAAGTGGAGGTGGCCCAGCTCGAAGGCCGCCTGCTTGTAGACGCCGCCGGGGTTCGTCTTCTCGAACTCGCGCATGGCGTTCGTCAGGTAGGCCGCCTTCTTCTCGCGGTCGTCGGTCATCGTCGCCTTGACGAGCCCCTCGAAAGCCTTGGGCGGCACCTTCGTCGCCTGCTCGACGACTGAGATCATGGAGAAGGGCAGCTTGTCGTCCTGCTCGTAGAGAATCTGGTAGGCGAGCTTGCCCTGCACGCTCTGGAGGTTGACGAGCGCGTCGCCGAAGAAGAACTCGTGCGTGGCCCAGCGGCCGTCGGCCATCGGCTTGCCGGCGATGCGCCCCTCGTTGACTCTCACCATGCGGGCCGAGCCGACGAGCTTGGCGAGCGTCTTGTCGTCGGGCGCGGGCGTGATCTCGTATGTGCCCTGCACGACGAGCGACGCCCCGGCCTCCCGCGCCAGCTTGATGGCGGTGGCGCGCGAAGGCAGCACCGTCAGCGGCAGGCGGAGTCGCTGGTAGGCCAGCTCGCGCGCGTCCGACGAGACGACCTTCAGGCCGTGCGCGCCGAGCAGGTCGGCCAGGGAGTCCGCGAAGCTCTCGCCGACCCAGTTGAACTCCTTCTGCGCCGAGGTGTTCTCGAAAGGCAGTATGAGCACCACGTCCGGGCCCGTCTGCGGGAGCGGCGCCGCCGCGGCCGTCGGCGCGGAGGGCGCGGCCAGCAGCGTGAGGAGGGCGACGAGGGCGAAAGCGGCGAAACGTCTCAACATCGGTCTCAAACCTTTTCTAAAAGCCGAAGAGGCCGCGGCGCGTCCGGGCAATGGCACGGCGTCGGCGGCCTCTCTGTGGTATCTGCACCCGAAGGGAGCGTCGCTGACGCCCTCGTCCTCCCGGCTCTCGAAACCCTTAAGAAGAGTGGCGTCCCGTACGGGAGTCGAACCCGTGTCGCCGCCGTGAAAGTCCGTTTCGGGCCTATTGTACCGGTTAGGACGGACGCGCACAAGTTAGTATAACTTCTGCCTTTTCAGGCAGATACATATAGATGCTTTAAGCATGGGTTGGGATGCTTTTGCAGCCGTTTGCAGGTCGTTTCGTTACCATAGCGTTACCCGAAATTGTGCCTTCCTCTCGCCGGGAAGTTTTTGCCCAAAAACCCCTCCCGCCTCGAAACTGCTTAAGCTCGCCACTAAAGTACCTTGGTAAAAGAAAAGAGCAGCGAGGGGTGGCTCGCCGCTCTCTCCCAGGTGGACACCACGCACTATATCACCTCACACAACATCTTTCCAGAGCCGGGCGTGGGACGTATTCCTTGTGGCCGGTAAAAATGGCCGCTGTAAGGGGCAGCGTAAGCGCGGGGATACGGGACTGGAGCGCGGCCCACGGTGAGCGTGGCCTCATAGAATAGTCACGAGAAGAAGGGCGGTGGGTGAGCATGGGTGTCAGCCCTCCCCCTCGACGCCCGCTATCAATGAGGGCGGGACCGTGAATTCGAGGGTGGCGCAGGCGACCGGCCAAGACTCGCCGCCGACCGTCTCGAAGCCCACGACGCGGGCGCGGATGTTGCCCTCGTACTTGAAGATAATCTCGTCGCCCAAGCGGTAGGCCGGGGGCGGGGTAGGCCCGTCCGGGCGCCCGGCCTCCCCGGGCGCGGGTGTGGTAAGCTTTTCAGGCATCTGCTTTCCGTCCCTTCAAGTCGGAGTAGGTGTGAGGGCTTAGGGAAGTGGCCGCTTTCCTAAGCCCGTTACTTTTCAGATGAAGAACGGGCCGCACCGCTCGACCTTCGGGCGCTTGACGAAGAGGGGCGCTGCCTCTTCGTCGCAGCGGGGGTCGCGCGCCTCTTCGGCCTCGTCCATGTACTCGGCGTCGTATGCGTCGGAGAGGGTGAAGTCAGGGCCGATGTTGCTCCTGTATTCGGCGGCTGCGGTGGCGGTAGTCATGGGGTTTGTTTTCCTCTCTCGTATGTTGCTGACTGACAAGAAAGATATTACGTGAAACCGTAATATCAGTCAAGAAAAATCTTACGGGATGCCGAATTACTTTTAGTCGTATTTATTATGCTTTGTAGTAGTACGTGAAGCCTGATATTATGCGCCCATGATAACGCCCACAGTGCACACAATGGCCGAGAAGCGCGGCCTCACAACTGCTTACCAGCTACAGAAACTCTTGAACATTTCGCCGTCTGTAGCCGCGCAGCTTTGGAGCGGAGACTTTAAGCGAATAGACCTCGGGACTCTTGACCGCTTATGTATTGCTCTCAGGTGTAAGCCGAATGATTTGCTCAGGTTTGAGCAGGATGGCGAGAAATAAGCAGCCAGCACATAAAGGGGGAAGTATGTCGCTGGAACACATTAGGGCCGTAATAAAGGATTTCATTTCCGACACCAGCAACCACCTGCTTGTAATAAAGGGGAAATGGGGCGCGGGTAAAACTTTCTTTTGGCAGAACGTAATTAATGAATGTCAGAGTGAGAAATGTGTAGGCAGAGATTTTTATTCTTATGTGTCGCTGTTCGGCGTTAACAGCCTTGAGGAGCTTAATAACTCCATCTTGGCCTCAAGGGTCGATTCTAACCCTAACAAGGCACAGAAGAGGCTTGACACCTTAACAGCCAGACTTAGGAATTTGGCGAGGGGCGTAGAGAACATCCCGGCATTACGTGAGTACACGGGCGGGATGATAAGCGCCCTTCTTCATCTTTTATTAGATAACACGTTGATTTGTTTTGATGACATAGAGAGGAGAGGTGACGGGCTTACTATCAGAGACATCTTCGGCCTTGCGTCAGTCCTCAAAGAGCAGCGGGGTTGCAAGGTGGTCTTAATAATGAATGAGGAGGGATTAGACGAGGGGGCGCAAAAGCAGTTCACGTTACACGGTGAAAAGGTCATTGACCGCCACCTTAGTTTTTCAATCCCGGCAGAAGAATCATTCGGTTACATTTTTGAATCATCATTTCCGCGCCGCGACCTTGTTAAGAGTTGCTGCTTATCTTTACACATCGAAAACATTAGAACACTCCAACGAATCAAACGCTCCATTGAGGACATAACGCCGCATCTTAGCAGCCTCGAAGAACAGGTCACAGAAGGTGTAATTCGCTCTCTAATACTTTTCGTTTGGAGTCACTACGAGCAGGCAAGCGGCGCTCCGCCTATAAAATTTGTCTTAGCTTATTCGCCGGTCAATCTTTACTTAGCGAAGGAGAACAAGAAAGAGCTAAGCCCCGAAGATAAGAAGTGGAATGAGATTTTGGGTGCGTACAATTATTTCCGCAATAGTGAGGTGGATGAATGCCTAGCCGACTATGTGCAAACCGGATACGTCGATAAACCCAAACTGTCACTTCAGCTAGATAAAGAGAATGAGCAGGCCCGGGTGCTGAAAGGCCAACACTCTTACAGCGAAGTTTGGGGAATTTACCGCAATTCGTTTGATGATAACGAGCAGGCTTTTGTTGAAGCGTTGGTAAGTAATTTTCGCTCGAATATAAAGATTATGTCCCTCGAAAATTTACAAAGTGTCGTGTCCGCTCTGAGAGACTTTGAACAAGACACTGTAGCAAATAGCCTAGTGGATGAGTACTTTAGCACTCGTAATTCTGAAGAAGCTATAAAGGGTATTATGCACTTACAAGGCACCATTTTTATAAGTGATGTTAAGGACGAATATATTCTCGGTCGATTGCATAACATATGGGAATCTACTGATTTTGATAAACGCTCATTAGCTGAAGTGGTGAAAGAACTTTCAAATAAATCTGGGTGGAGTCGTGAAGATTTACGCCGTTTGGATTCATTTTCGACGGACGATTACTTCAACTTTTTCAAATCTGAAAAGTCTCCAAACTTATACTTTTATGTACGCAAGTGCTTGGACTTTGGAAAAGCTGATGATGGCAGCGGCATATATAAATCCGTTGGAGAGAAAGCAGAAGAAGCTCTGCGCAAGATAGGTTCTGAAAACAGAATAAATCGGATGCGAGTTTTGACCTTATACAAGATTGAAGTGCCTTAAGAAATGTTTTTACTCAACAGGCTACCCGAAACGTTATTGTAATAGAGGCGTAACGTTGTAATCGTCATGTTAGATAAGGAAGGTATAGAAAATCTCTGGCAGTGGGTTGATTCTACTTTTGTTCAACCTGAAGTCGAACGGCGTCGCCAAACCGGTCAACTACCGGATGATTTCAAAATACGCCAGTTTCGTATCTTGATGCCTAAAGGGCAGGAGGCTATCGTCCAGTTCAACGATGAAATAGATTGGATGGCGGAAGCCAAGCGTGGCGATGGTCAGGAATTTACAGTTGAAGCGCCTGTCTACATTTACGAACTAGACCGCATTGAGTCCGTGGAGCCTCCTGAAGTAGACGGGCGGCGCGTGGCGTTTATTTTCTTCGGTTGGGACGGCACACAATATAGGGGTTGCTTTGACTTTTCCCCCAACTGGCCGGAAGAGAAGCGTGTTGCAGCAGGATTAGCTAAAGATGACGGATGGGCGCTGAGCCCCTTCCTAACGCATTTCCTGCAAGGCCGAATAGAGGAACGGGCCGCACAGTTGTGCTTAGAGCATAAGGAAGCGTTGAAAAGCATCGGTCTCTGGCTCGTGCCGGTACTTCTCCCTTACCCGCTCGCACAAATCGCTAAGCATCTGAGCTTAAACGACGAAGCTTCCGCTCGTGGTCTGTTGACTACGTTCTGCAATGCTGAGTTTTTGGAAAAGATAGTTTCTGATTGGTGGCGTATTCAAGAATTCGAGTACCGGCGGCCCCTCATAGAAGAGGCTTTATGGGCGCATCGAGAGGGTAAATATCACCTCAGCATCTCTACCTTACTGCCTCACGTAGAAGGAATCATTGTGCATTGGGAGTTTAATCGGGGTATGAATACCCGATTTAAATCTGTGTCACGTATTAGGGATTTCCAACAAATGACACGAGGAGAGACCAAGTCGCCCTTTCTCTATACCTCAGTACATAGTGAAACCATCGATTTTATATTGACTGGGCCTGTGCTAAGTAATTTTCAAAATTGGCAAGATAATCTCGACCCTACATTCCCGAATCGTCATGCCATCGGACATGGACGCTATGAGCCATCGCTATTTACCGAAGAGACATCCATAAAAGTTTTCCTGTTGCTCGATACCGTCAAGCAACTAATAGCAGCCCAAAAACAAAATGAACAGGCGGATGCTAGCGAAGCTACATAACAACTCGACCCGCATTGTTGACACCCGCCCCTCCCCCGCACACATTCCCCCTTTATTCTCACGCCCGCTAACAATAGAATGGTGCGGTTATGAAGTGCGGCCGCCGAAGGCTAAAGAAGAGAAGGCGTCAGTGAAGGGGAGTAAGAAGAGGGGCAAAAAGTAATGCGGGAGTTTGTCGGCGTCAGGGCGCCATTAGGTGTTGATACCCTTTCTCTAAAGCGGGATGCCCTTATTTTCAGCCGTGTGGGGATTCTCGGCCTTGGAGAATTATCAAGCGGTCAAATCAATACTGATGTCGGCCAAAGCAAGTGGGTTCAAGGTATATCGCCAGCAACCAGCAGCGAACTTTTGTGGCTTTCTGAAAGAAACATCATTTTCGAGCCTGATCTATCAAGGCATGAGAACCTCCTGACTGATGCGGACTACGCGGAGAGCTATACAGCCGAACTAAACTCGGCTAGGAAAGTTAAGCAGGCGATAGAGGAAATACACAGACTGTCAACCACTTCAAAAAATGAGGGTGAAATCAGAGCAGCCTTAGACCGAATTCGTCCCCTCGTGGACGAAGGATACAACAGGTCTTTGGCCGCCCTCCAATATATGGTCAGGCGTGTAAGCGTTCAGCTACGGATAACCGAATCCGTAGACGCCTTCCCGGTCCTCCCTTTAACGTTCCTACCTCACGCGCCGTCTCATGCCGACAGGGGCGAGCTAATAAGGTTGTCGCTTAACGCGCTACCCGTGCCCGATGACACTACCCCGTGGGAGCAGATACTTGAATACCGCTCCGACCCCGACTCCCGAAGCAAGTTCCTCGCCCTGCGCCACTGGATGGGCGAGGTGGCCCGCGCCGAACTCACCCCCGCCGAAGTAGAAGAGAAGCTTGAATATCTTATCGACCAGTACCAACGGCACATGAGGCTTCACCGGATGAAGACGAACGTCGGCACGCTCGAAACCGTCGTCACGGCGGGCGCGGAGGTCTTAGGAGATTTGGTCAGCTTCAAGTGGGGCAAGGCGGCGCAGGCTCTATTCTCGCTGAAGAGAAGGGAGGTGGCCTTGCTGGAAGGTGAGTTGACCGCGCCGGGCAAGGAGGTGGCTTACATCGTGAAGGCGCGAGAGACCTTTGGTAGTGAGTAAGAAGAGAGGCAGTAAGAAGTAGCGACCCCTCACCGGAGCTAACCACGATGGCTAACCCCGAACACCTTGAGATTTTGATGCAAGGCGTCGTGGCATGGAATTTGTGGAGACATGAGCACCGAGACATTCATCCCGACCTAAACAGCGCAAGCCTCAGTTACGCAAGTCTAATCGGAGCAGACCTCCGCGGCGCAAACCTCTACGGCGCGAACCTCGTCAAGGCAAAGCCCATCAACGCAGACCTCCGCGCCGCAGAATTCATCAACGCAGACCTCAGCAACTCATTCCTCGGTGGCGCATCCCTTAGCAATGCAGACCTCAGCGGCGCAGACTTCACATCTACCGAATTGGCTGGCACTACGTTTGCGGACAACGACCTCAGTGAAGTTAAAGGGCTGGAGGAAGTAATACATTACGCCCCCTCAAGCATCGGCGTTGACACGCTCTATAAGTCACGAGGCCAAATCCCTGAAGTATTCCTCCGCGGCTGCGGCGTGCCCGAAGACTTCATCACTTACATGCGCTCGCTAGTAGTGCAGCCCATCCAGTTCTGTAAATCCTTCATCAGCTATTCGAGTAAAGACCAGAAGTTTGCCGACAGGTTATACGCCGACTTGCAGAATAAAGGTGTGCGCTGCTGGCTGGCGACCGAAGACTTAAAAATCGGGGAGAAGATACGGCTAGGGATTGATGATGCAATCAGGATGCATGACAAGTTGCTTCTAGTGCTGTCCATGTATTCCGTCGCAAGTGATTGGGTGGAACAGGAAGTGGAGACAGCCTTAGCCCGTGAACGCAAAGAGAAGCGCGCGGTGCTGTTCCCCATCCGACTTGATGACGCGGTGATGAAAATAGAAACCGGCTGGCCCGCCCTCATCAGGAACACGCGCAACATCGGGGACTTCCGCAAGTGGAAGCAGCACGACTCCTATCAGAAGGCGTTCGACAGGCTGCTCCGTGACTTGAGGGCGGAAGAGAAGAAAGCGTAACCATTACCCAAAGGCTAGTAAGAAGAGGGGCGGGAAGAGGCAAGGATGACACAGGTTAAAGAGTTTGTCGGCATTACACATCTAGGAAACGTTAATGCTTCTCTGAAACGAGAGGCGTTGTTATTCAACCGTCTCGGAATTTGTCTTTACGAGAGGACCAAGATGCTTACTTTCAACCCGAATGTCTCAGTTAGAGAAATAGCAGATGAGTTGGACTGGCTGATTGAACAAGGTATTGTTTTTGATATTGAAAAGATTGTTGAGCGTGAAGTCCCAGATGATGAGTACGTATCTTTGCTGTCTGAGTATGACAGGCTAGTCAGGGCAACGGTGAAAGACGCACGTTCGAGGTTGGATGTTATAACCGATGAATCCCTCCCTATCATTAATGAGTTTGACTCACTTAAAGATGCGTTAGTGGCTAACGGTGATACTCAGAAAATTAATTATTTCCTACAGAGGCTAGGTGAATTCAGGTCGGAGGTGTTTAGCATTAAGAATGTGGTTGCTGGGTATCTAGATTTAGCTTCTAGATTGCACAGTGTAAAATTTCGAGTGGTTGATGGAATTGATGCCTTCCCTTTAAGCTACAATTCGCGACTGCCCCCCAACGCCTCTCCTGCAACGAAAGCCGACGTAGTACGACTTGTGATAGATGCACTGCCGGTCCCAGATGAGAATACGCCTTGGGAGCAGATACTAGAGTATCGGGCGGACCCGGATTCCACCGGCAAATTTTGGGCGTTGCGTAACTGGATGAGTGAGATGGTAAGGTCGGAACTCACGCCGACTGAAGTGCAGGAAAAGCTGGAGACGCTTCTTTACGAATACCAGAAGCACCTGAAGCTTCACCGGATAAAGGCTAAGACCGGGAAGCTTGAGGCAGTAGTCGTAGGAGCGGCAGAGTTTCTAGAAGACCTCGCCAATAAGAGATTCAGCAAAATTGCCAAAGGCTTATTCCAAGCCAATCAGAGACAGATTGAACTTTTACAAGGCGAACTAACCGCACCCGGCAAGGAACTAGCGTACATCGTAAATTCAAGAGAGAAGTTTTCAGGCACGGATAGCTAACCGTTGACACCCGCCCCTCCCCCGCTTACATTACCCGCTCACACACAACCAACCGGAGAGACGTAATGCTGGTCTTCATTAGCTGGTCAGGCCCGAGAAGCAAGGCCGTCGCGGAGGCTTTAGAGGGCTGGCTCGCCCAAGTCATTCAGGCCGTCGAGCCGTGGATTTCTCAGGACATCGACAAGGGGCTGAGGTGGGGTGCCGAGATAGCGGACCGCTTGGAGCGCTCCAAGGTCGGCATCATCTGCCTGACCAAGAGCAACCTTAATTCCAAGTGGATTCACTACGAGGCCGGCGCCTTATCGAAGACGAAGGACGCATACGTCTGCACACTCTTACTCGACATTAAGCCCGCCGAAGTGGAACAGCCACTCGCACAGTTCCAGCACACCACGACGGAGAAAGAGCAAATCTACAAGCTGCTTCAGACGATAAATCGGGCGGTCGAGGCGTCGGGGGAAAAGGCGCTAACTGAGGCCGTACTGAGGAAAGTCTTTGACACGTATTGGACGGACTTGGACGATGTGTTTAAGGACACGGCGGCCCTGCAAGAAACGACTCCGAGCCCGTCCCGCTCGACGGGCGAGATGTTGGAGGAGGTATTGGAAATACTTAGGAATCAGGAGCGGAGACAAAATCGCCTTCCGTACACCCTCGCTCACAGCGTTGCTCAGGAGGGGATTATTGCCGAGGCCGCTGTGTTCGAGTGGCTAAACCGTCAGTATCCTGAGAGGGTTAGTCGTGCTAGGCCAAATGAAGGCATTGATTTTGTTATTGATTTCTCGGAGATGGTATCAATAGGTGTAGAGGTGAAGTATTTCGCCAGAGCAATGACCGGGGAGAGATTAACGACGCTGCTTTCTGATGCGGTACAAAGTCTTGAGAGAAGTATTGATAAAGGCAGATGCGCTAAAGGACTGATAGTTTTAGTAGTGCGTGATGGTTTACTCCTTGCACCTTTGGTCAGCCTGATTGATAAAAGGGACACCGCGAGCAACATAGCCATGACCATTGGAACCCTAAATAGTTCCAGCGAGTTTGAAGCCATACGGTCCACATCCCTTGATTTTTAGAAGCTCTACCGCGTCTACCCTTCCCACCCGCGAACAGCCTGCCCGCTTCGATGAGAAAGGGGCAGCTGCCTCGAACCCACTCCGCGCCCTTCTTCAGATCGTGATCTTCACACGTTTGGCCGTATCAACTCACCCCGATGTAGAACCCCTGCCTCTCCCTAATCTCCTGCCCCCGTTCTGAGAGCCTATAAAAGAAAAGGGCGGCGAGGGGTGGCTCGTCGCTCTCTCCTTGGGTGGCTACCCCGCACTATATTACTTCACCCAACAGTTTTCCAGAATTTCGGCTTACTTGACTCAGGGGTTTCTGCCGAACGCGCTACCCTACCGCCCCACTTAAAAATTCTGTTGCAATAAACCTAGCACGGCGTTACTCTCTTGCGTCGTGGGTGTCACCTCCGCCGGACTCTCGGCACTTCTGACACTCTCACCTAAGCACACGAATACAGGGCCGCCGTGACAGGCTCACGGCAGCGTGGAATGTTTGACGGGCGGGCGTGTTTGCTAGAACAGTGCGAGCACGCCAGTAATGAGGTTCAGCACGGCCTCCGTCACGGTGCTTTCTACTGTGCTCTGGCCTTGAGCATTGCTAGTCGTGGATTCTTGTGTGCTCACCTGGGCGGGAGTCGGTTCCGGTTCAACAACAGGGAACGGCATAACACCTGCGTAGGCTGTGCAAGACAGGGCCAGTATCAGCAGCGAAGCTCTGACAAGCTTTTTCATAGCTTTTCCTCTCAGCTTTAATGAGGTTTGACCAAAATTGCCGCCGCACCCACCCAAGGGGCGTGGCGGCTTTGACGTGTAGGCAAGAAATCTTGCGCATAGGCAAGATTTCTTGCCTATGCGGGCGAAAGGCTGTCCTCACATGAATTTAGCAGATGCACGTCTGCGGCAGTTAGACGACCCTACTCTTACGAAGGAGCAGCGGGTGCGGCTCCGATGTCAGATCGCCGCCGAGCTGATCCATACGGGAAAGTACGCCGAGGCTAGCGAGGCGCTAGGGGAATTCTGGCAAGGGGTGGGCCAGCGGCCCGACCTGAAAGGGCTGGCAGCCGCAGTCGCGGCCGAAGTCCTGCTCCAATGCGGCACCCTCACGGGATGGCTCGGCATTGTGAGGTCAATCCCCGACGCGCAGGAAAAAGCGAAAGACTTCTTAACAGAAGCACTCCGCAAATTCCAGTCGTATGGGCAGTACGTCAAGGCTTCGGAAGTCAGGTATGAACTCGGCTTATGCTACTTCCGACTCGGCTCTTATGATGAGGCTCGTCTTATTCTCAATGAAGCTGCCAAAGGTCTGGAAGATAAAGATGTTCAGTTGAAAGCCAAAATCCTCATCCGCCGGTCATCAATCGAAATCTGGATGGGTCGCCATCATGATGCGCTGGACGTGCTCGAAGAGGCGCGAGCGTTCTTTGAAGGATGCGGTGACGCTATAAAGGGTAGGTGGCATGGTCAGATGGGTGTAGTTTTTCTCAGACTAACTGTCGCCGAAGGTCGCATTGACTACGCAGACAGAGGGATTATTGAGTTCACCGCCGCAGCTTTTCACTTCGAGCTTGCGAACCACCAAGGCTACAGCGCCAGAGCACTGAACAACCTTGCGTTTATTCTTTACAAAATAGGCCGCTATTCGGAGGCGCATGAGAACCTTAACCGCGCCGCCGCAATCTTCCACGTCTTACAAGATGATAGCGCGGCAGCTCAGGTGAAAGAGACGCGTGCCCGCGTAATGGTTGCGGAGCAGAGATACAGGGAAGCTAACCGCGTCGTCTCGGAAGTCATACCCGTATTCGAGAAAGGTGGCGAGTATGCGCTGCTTGCTGATGCGCTCACCATACAGGGCGTAGTGTGGGCAAGGCTCAGGGCCTATGATAATTCTCTTCACATTCTTCGACGTGCCATAAGTGTAGCGCGCGACTCTGGCGCATTGTCTAACGCGGGGTTAGCTGTGCTGACCCTAATCGAAGAACACGGTGACACGCGGCTCCCCGAAAGCGACCTCTCCGCCATCTACCTGCGCGCCGACGAGTGGCTAAAGGACACACAGGACGCGGAAGAGATTGCGAGGCTGAGGGCCTGTGCTCGGGTTGTAGCGCGTAGACTAGCCGTTTCGCACGCTAAGCTAAGCGACCAAGGCTTTTCGTTACCGGAAGTGGTTCTGGCCTATGAAGGAAGATTTATAGAGCAGGCGCTAGAACTGGAACACGGCATCCTGACTCGGGCCGCGAAGCGTTTAGGTATCTCTCGCCAACAGCTCGCGTACCTGCTAGACACGCGCCACAGGAATCTCAGGCATAAGAGGAAACCAGCCGGCCGTCAATAAGCAGTGCTGTTCGATGGGTGCCCGCGAGCCACAAGGAAAGGGAGGCGAAGGAAGCGAGTACGAACGAGGTTCTGAGAAGGCCACAGATGTAAAGCAGGGTGTAAGCCTCACGGCCTACTTAATGAGAACACTACTTCATTTGATAATACCTTTTGAACGCAATAAGGCAATATAATCTTCGCCGGTCATTGGGCAATTAAAGAACCGCTCTAACTCTTCAGAAGTTAGGTGCATCTGTCGTTTCATCTGCGTAAAAAGAAACCTGCCACGAACTATGTCTTCTCGCCCATGACTTACCTTTGTTTTCACGCCGGTAAACTTTCCGTCAACAAAAAGCCGAAAATATGCGTCGCCGGTATTTGACTGGACAAAGCCCTTGCGTTCTAGTGTATCCCGCACTTGCGGTGATCGCCAGCCCATCCTTACGCTTCCTACGCTTCCACCAAAAGCTGCTGTAGCAGACGCTTGTACTCCTGTGCATCCTCTGTTAAGTCTGCATCTTCCGTTCTGCCATAGAACTCATAATCCTCAACGAGACTTTCTGAGAAATCGTGCCAAGCTTCAGGCAAAGTATTGCCGCTTCCCACACGGCTTTGATCAGCTTGTAATACAACAAGAAAGCCATCACGGCGGTACTGTTCGACGCTAACGCGGAATCGCCGCCGCGCCACAACCATGCGTCCCTCACTAGTCCGACCAATAAACTCACCTTCTCTCACGATGTAATTCTGTACCCTCTCCGGTTGGGGGTCGGTCGTTCCACTGGCACGCGTTCTTGAACTGGGTTCGACAGGCACCCACTCCAAATCTCTTCGGCTACGTGTCGTATCCACGGAGAAGACCCTAGCCTTTTCTGAAGGAGAAGGGGAATATGTGAAATCTACTTCGGCGAGTGCGGCGCTCATCCAACTCACCTCCTAAGTAGGTCTTAGACTCTCTGCCAAGTCTGAAGTAATAGAACCGAAAAACTCGTCTTCAATTAACCTATGTAACTGTTCAGTCACTTCACGCACTTGCGCTGGATCAACATTTGCTGCTGCTGCATCATAATCAACTTGTACCTCTTGGCTATCTTCAGGAAGTACCACTTGGACGCTGATGCGATATTCGCCACGTTGAAAACTTGTCGCACCTTGATGAACAACGGGCCGCTCTTGCAATGGCTTCAAGTATGATTTCTCGAAGTTAATTTGCGTGAGCGCATTGCTCTGGTCGTCAGATTCATCAGCGCGGAAAAGATTGGTGAAGCGTACCCCCACTCTCGTCAACATCGCTGGCTGTAAATCTCTATGAAGCACTTCCCAATGGTTTAAAAACTCATCGCGAAATGCTCCCCACCCCGGATATTGATTCAACCCGAAAGCTAGTGAGTTCAATGCTATCGCGAGAAATTGGGTTTTATTCTCACTGTAGAATCGATAATGCATTAGCGCGAGTGCTTCACCCGGTACAATCTTCGGGACGAACATTAACGGGTATTTATCTCTTATTATCTGTTGATACTGACCGCGCCAGTGCTCGATCCTTGCATCGCCGTGAAAACGTACTTCGATCACAGCATCCGTTAACGGTACTCTAACAAGCTGTAGGCTGTCCGTACTCATGGATTTAGATGCTAACAAGACTCAAAACTATACGCGGGCCTAAATTGTGTTTGAAAGTTAACTCTAAGGGTAGGGGGCATCACGGTCAAGTAGCGCCTGCGGCACAGAGCATATAGCAACATCAGGAAAACTTGAACGAGTGCACCACGTTACAGCAGGGAACGGGTAAATTCGCAAATTGGTGATTTAATGCCCCGCATCACTAGCATTAAGCAATCAATATCATGCTAGATGGTAAAACTCAACATAATTCTAAGACCCCTATGAACATTCGATTGACTGCTCCCTACTAACCATTAGCACGGCGTAGAATCATAGCGATAGTGCTTTTTTCGTGATGACCCAACCGTGCTCTGAAGCTGCGCCAGTAATTAAGATCACGGCTAATGGTTGCCGGGCTTACCTTCAGAGCTTGGGCCAGCAGCACACCGGAACCGTAATGCCACCCGCCTGATTCTAATATGCGCAAGACTTCGAGCCGGCGCTGGTATTGCGCATCCCTCAGTTTGGAGAGATACCGCCTGCGTCCTCCTGCTCGTTTACAAGCTTCCTCAAAGTTGCGTGGTATCCATGCCATAGTCATGTTTGCTCCATTTTTTTTATGTGGCGAATATTCGCTACAATAAGCCTGAAAGAGTTTCACGCTTATATGGACGGTAGGCATGGGAGCTTAGCATCCCCCGTCCGCTTCATCAGTCGCTGCATATTCTGCAATCTCATCTGTATCGCTTTCAGCGGGTGAGAGAGTTTCAACTGCCGAAACTCTCTCGAAGTAGTCCGCACACTCTTCAAAAGCGGCATCTTGGTCACACTCTTCTAATCCGCCGATTGTGACGTTGTGACCTTCTGTGACCGATGTGACCTTTTGAGAGTGACTTAATCCCAGAGAGCGCACGAAACGGCCAACCTCTCGTCGGCTCACCTTCCAACCTTTCTTGTGCGTCCCGCCTTCGTTGCCTTTCTCAAATCGAAGCTTGCTCAGAATGCGCCCAATCTGGCGTGAGCCTATCTTTTCCATGTCAATGTCAAGTTCGTCAGCTTCTGCAATCACTTTCGCCGCTGCCTCGATGTCACCTGTGCGGATAAACTCTTTTTCGTTCGTAATCTCTTCTGAAACGTCACAAGGGTCACAAAACGTCACAACGTCACAACCCAAACACCTGCACAGGGCGCGGATTACGAGCGCGGTCAAATCTCCGCTCTCTAGCTGCTGGCGTTCCTTCTGATAGCCTGTCGAAAGCCTCTCCATGCGACTGTAAAGGCCCGTCACGCCCGCCCCTTCGAGCCACACGGCGACGGCCAGCAGCGCCCGCCACGGCTCAAGGTTGCGCCCCGTCAGCGTCGCAGACTCATTCACCCGCGCCTCATACTTCGACAGCTCCGAAAGATGCAGAAGCGCCAGCGACCAAAGGGCGTCTATCAGCCCGCGCCGGTCGTGCGGCCAGAGCGCGTATTCGAGCGGGTCGGCGTTCGCCCGGTGACGGTCGGGCGTGCGAATCAG
>Ga0268242_1000026_pt1 | contig 20410 bp, 24 predicted proteins | sample BulsoiFelSFmetaG_FD_200253 | JGI IMG/M metagenome (GOLD analysis project Ga0268242, IMG submission 200253) | Bulk soil microbial communities from Mexico - San Felipe (SF) metaG (v2) (version 2) | ecosystem: Environmental > Terrestrial > Soil > Agricultural land | place: Mexico: San Luis Potosi... | reverse complement strand
TCATCACCGAGAGCGGCGTGCGCAGCTCGTGCGAGGCGTCGGCCATGAAGCGGCGCTGCTCGCCGAAGGCCGCGTCGAGTCGCGCGAGCAGCTCGTTGAAGCTGGCGGCGAGCTGGCCCAGCTCGTCGCGCGGGTTGGCGACCGGCAGTTGCCGGTCGAGGCTCCCGGCCCCTATCTGGCGCGCCCTCTTCGCCATCGCGGCCACGGGGGCGAGACCCTGGCGGGCCAGGAACCAGCCGCCGAGGCCGGCCAGCAGCAGCACGGCCGGCGTCGCAAAGTAGAGAATCTCGCGGAGCGACTCTAACTCGTCCTCGACCGCTTCAAGCGGCTGGCTGGCGAGGATGATGTACGGGGTATCGGCGGGAGGTATTCTCACCCTCCTTACCGCAAGGCGGTGGCGGTCGTCCGCGTCCGACGCCTCCGCTACCGTGTAAAGATAGACCTCGTCGTCGGGAAGCGCGCCCAGGTCGGGCAGGCGGACGTGCGGGTCTCCTTCGTAGGGGTGCTCGGCGAGCAACCGCCCCGCGCCGTCGAAGATCATCATCGCCTGCTGCGGGTGCGAAAGCTCCGCGGCCGTGCTCTGCGCGGCGCTCGCGGGCGACTGCCCCTCCTGCGTGTCGTGCGTGAGCGAGGTGATCGAGATGTCGAGCGTCGAGCGCAGGGCGTCGTCCACCCTCCGGTGGAGAGCGCGAGAGAGCATGACGTAGACGGCCGCGCCGAAGGCGACGAGGATGAGCGCGAGCGCGCTCACGTACCAGAGCGTGAGGCGGCCCCTGACCGTGTTAATCATCGGCGTCGGCCCCCCTCGCCGTCAGGGTGTAGCCCTCGCCGCGGCGCGTGCGTATGAGCTTCAGGTCATGACCGTCGTCAACCTTCCGGCGCAGCCTCTGGATGAACACTTCGATAACTTTCGAGAAGGGGTCGTAGGTCTCGTCCCAGACGTGCTCGGCGATGTCGGCGCGGCCGACCACCTCGTCGGCGTGCCGCACGAGGTACTCAAGCAGCGCGTACTCCTTGGCCGTGAGTTCCACGTCGCGCCCGCCGCGCGAAGCCCGCCGCGCGCGCGTGTAGACTGACAGGTCGGCGACGCTGATGACCTCCGGGTAGAGGGCGGGCCTGCGGCGCAGTAGAGCGCGCACACGCGCGAGCAACTCCTCAAAGTCGAAAGGCTTCGGCAGGTAGTCGTCGGCCCCCGAGTCGAGGCCCTCGACCCTGTCCTCGACCGCGTCGCGTGCCGTGAGCATCAGGACGGGCACCGCCGAGCCGAAGGCGCGCAGCTCGCGGCAGACCTCGAAGCCGCCCTTGCGCGGCAGCATCACGTCGAGGATGACGAGGTCGTAGTCGTTGACGAAGGCAAGTTCCATCGCCCTCTCGCCGTCTCCCGCCACGTCCACCGCGTAAGCCTCCTCGCGCAGCCCCTTGGCGAGCATCGCGGCGGCGCTCGGCTCATCCTCGACCAAAAGTATACGCACCTATACGTCCCTCCAGCCCGTCCTCCGCCTGGCCCGCGAGATTTGCTTGTCCGCGTTCAACCTTCCGGCGATAATTCCGTGATGAAAGCCGCCACGAAACACCGCATCATTCTACTCGCGCCGGGCCCCGCCGCGTGACTTCGTGGCGGCCGGGGCCGTTCGGGATGTGGGGCGCGACTGGCGAAAGTATGGGCGGGAAACTGAGGCACTATCTAGTCGGCGTCTGGTCGGTGGCGGCCGTCTTCGTGCTGACGATGCTCGCCACGCGCTACGTGCAGCTAGACGTTTCGGCCGTTTACCTGGCCGCCGTCATGTTCAGCGCGTGGCGCGGTGGGCTGGGCGCGGGCCTGCTCGCCACGGCGCTCTCGGCCGTCCTCGGCGCGTTCTTCTTCTTCCCGCCGGCCTACTCGTTCAAGGTTTACGGGGAGGACCTGCTGCAACTCGGCGTCTTCACCCTGGCCGCCCTCATCATCAGCTCTCTAAGCGCGGCGCGTGAGAGGGCGCTCGCGCTGGAGCAGCAGGCGCGGCACGAGGCCGAGGCCGCCAACGCCGTCAAGGATGAGTTCCTCGCAGCCGTCTCGCACGAACTGCGCACGCCTCTGACGACAATTAAGACTCTGACGCGCGTGCTCCTGAGGAAGAATCCGACCGAGGAGGAGCGGCGCGAGTACCTCGAAGACATCGCCTCCGAATGCGAACGCCAGATCGACCTCGTGCACAACCTGCTCGACCTGTCACGCGTTAAGGTGGGCGGCGTCGAGATCAGCCCGGGGCGCGTGGACGTGGGCGAGGCGCTGAGGGACTGTGAGAAGATTGTCCGCCCCGGGGCGGAGGAGCGCAATCAGGCGTTCGTCGTCGAAGTGGCCTCAGAATTTCCACCCGTCCGCGGCGACCGAAGCGCGCTCCGCCGCGCCCTCTGCGCCGTCGCCGAGAACGCCATCAAGTACACGCCCGAAGGCGGGCGCGTCACCCTGCGCGCCCGCCGCGACCAGGAAGGCGGACGAGTCGCTATCGAAGTCGAAGACGACGGGCCCGGGATACACCCCGAAGACCTGCCGCGCGTCTTCGATCGCTTCTACCGCGGCCGCGCCTGGGCGGGCCGTCCGGAAGAACAGGAGGTGCCCGGCATCGGGCTCGGCCTTCACCTCGCCAGAGTGCTCGTCGAAGGGATGGGCGGCTCGATCGAGGCGAGCAGCCGAATGGGGCGCGGCAGCACTTTTACGCTGCGGCTCCCTGTGTGGCCGGGTGATACGAACGGCGAAGACGAATTAACGCCGGGCTTCGTAAACGCCCTGCCGGGAGCGTGACGGGCGGCGCGGCGCACCGGGGGAAGCCGAAACATGGCGAAGCGAATACTGGTCGTGGACGACGAGGCGAAACTGTTGCGCGCCGTCGCCGTCACCTTGCGCGAAGAGGGCTACGAGGTGACGACCGCGCGGGGCGGCGCCGAGGCGCTCGTCGCCGTCAACGCGAGCGTGCCGGACTTGGTCGTCAGCGACATAAGGATGCCCGGCATGGACGGCTACCAGCTCGCGCGGGCCCTGCGCTCGAACCCGCGCACCGAACTCATCCCCGTCATCTTCCTCACCGCGAAGGGCGAGCGGAAGGACCGCCTCGCGGGCATCCGCACGGGCGCCGACGCCTATCTCACGAAGCCGTTCGACCCGGAGGAACTGCTCGCCGTCGTCTCCAACATCCTCAAACGCGCCGAGCGCACCAGCGCCGAACTCGCGCGCCTCGTCGGCTCCGCCGGGGGCGCGGAAAGCACTTCGTCGCAGCCCGCGCCCGACGAGGATTTCACCGAATCGGAAGGCCGCGTTGCGCGGCTCGTCGCCGAGGGGCTGAGCAACAAGGAGATAGCCGCCGAGCTGGGCGTCAGCGCCCGCACCGTCGAAGGGCACGTCAGCAACATCCTCTCGAAGAAAGGCTGGAGCAACCGCGTCGAGATCGCGCGCCATGTGTTAGGGCGCGGCACGTCCGCCTAATCAACCGCCCGTTATAGCGCGGCTTTGCCTCCCCTCGGCCGCCTCTTCACTTAACGCACCCTCATCATCCCGTCACTACACCCAAGCACGTGAAAACACCTGGACGAATCGGGTGAAGTTACGGTATTCCGCCGGCCGCGCGTCCTTTAACCTGAAAACGGTTAAATCAGCAGAGGTCAGGAGGTCGGCCCGATGATTCACGCGCTCGCCGCGACCCTAGCTTACGGCGAAACACGACGCAGGATGCTGACACGTCACTGCCCGCGATGCGGGCACGAACAGCTTACGCCGGAGGAGAGATTGTTCGAGGCAGTGCCGTGCGCGAGGTGCGCGGCCCCCGTCCCGCCGAAGCACGCGGCGGATAGCCCGGCGGAAAGGGATGCCGAGCGGCCCGCCGCGGCGGGGGGGCGGAAAGTGAAGAGGATGGTGCGCGGTTGGCGAGAGATTCTGGGGGACTGGGCACAGCGGTGCCCACGCTGTGGCGAGACGTGGCTCGTCCTCGGGGCCGGCGAGGGCGACCAGCACATCTGTAAAGCCTGCGGGCAGGGTTTCCGCATTCAGCGCCGGCATCGTGACGGGCAAGGCGCGCGAGCCCGCCGCGGCGTGAGGAATTCGGGAGCGGCGCAAACGGAAGAGGTGGTCAATTGAGTCGAAGAGTGAACAGACGGGGAGGACAAAAAAGGAGTCGCCGCGGGCTCATCTGGGTCTCAGGCGCGGTGGCCTTCGTGGCCGCCCTGCTCTACTGGGAGCAGACCGCGCTGCTTTACTTGCTTTCGACACTCGCCATGTGCGGGCTGCTGCTCGTCGTCGCCTTCTCGGACCTTGAAGGCAGCGGTAAGAAGTTGACGGAAGCGACCGGGAAGGGCGAGACAGCCCCGGCCGGCGGCGGTGAGATGGCGACTGCCGCGGCCCCCCGACCGGAGCGCCGCGCGGCGAGACCGAAGCGCCGCGGAGCGGCTTAAACGACCTCCCGGCGGCAGTGACGGTGTCGGTCGAGACGGAAGTGGTATGGAGATCAAGTCAATCGTCGTGGCGTTGATTCTGCTGGCGGTCCTGTTCGGGTGGTATGCGTGGCTGGATGCGGGCGAGCGCCGACGGGCGAGAGTCGGGAACAGGCGAAGCCCTTTTAACGGCGAGGGTGATGGGCGGCGTCAGGACACGGAAGGTGAGTTATGGAAGGGCGAATGAAAGTAATGATCGCTTACGACGGCTCGGCCTACGCCGACGCCGCGCTGGACGACCTGCGCCGCGCCGGACTGCCGCGCGAGGCCGAGGCGCTGGTCGTCTCGGTCGGCGACGGCCTCGTGAGCGCGTCCATGCCCATCGCCGAGGTCGCCGGGACGACGCTGAGTTCGAGAAGGGTGATCTCGGCCATCGCCGTGGCGAAGGAGCAGGCCCAGCGGTTGTTCGCGGAGGCGCGGGGGTTCGCGGCGCACGCGCGCGCACGCGTCCTCTCGTACTTCCCCGGATGGAAAGTGCGTACCCGAGTCCTAGAAGGCTCCCCCGCTCGGGAGCTACTGCGAAAGGCTGAGGAGTGGGGGCCGGACCTCATCGTCGTCGGCTCGCAGGGGCGCTCGGCGCTCGGGCGGTTCTTCCTCGGCAGCGTGTCGAAATCGCTTGCCGCCAAGGCGCGCGGCTCGGTCCGTGTAGGAAGGCGCGGCGTCGAGAAAGAGGACGGGGCGCCGGTCCGACTCGTCGTGGGTGTGGACGGGTCAAACGGGGCGCGCTGGGCGGTCTTCGCCGTGGCGACGCGCGCGTGGCCCGAGGGCACGGAGGTGCGCCTCGTCGTCGTGGACGACGGGAGCGCACTCACGAGCGCAGGCGATGTCCGGCCGAGGTTGGATGAGATGTTTACGAGAGGCAACGAAGACCCGCCCTTCAACGCGCACCTGATGGCCGAAGGGGCGCGGGTGGTGTTGGCCGACGCCGGCCTTAGCGCGTCGGTCGAGGTCAGGGAGGGCGACCCGCGGCGCGTGCTGATAGAGGAGGCGGGGCGTTGGGCGGCCGATTCCATCTTCGTCGGCTCACACGGGTTAGGTTCCTTCGGCGAGAGTACGGGCCTGGGCGGCGTCGCGTCGGCGCTGGTGACGGGCGCGACTTGCTCGGTCGAGGTCGTGCGGCCGGACGACCCGCGAAGGCGGGTGGGAGGGGTGTGATATTGCAGGCCATGCCGGAGATAGTTGTCGGGTCATTGTCGCTATTTCTCGGCTGGCTGTGCCTCGACCACGTGAAGCTGGTACGCGCCCGTTACTCCATGAATCATTCGCAGCGCTCGCGGTTCTACGGTGAAAAGCCACTGATGTTCGTGCCGTCGGCGCTCGGCGTGCTTTTCGTCCTCGACGGGTTGGGCCTGTTGGCGCTCGCCGCCTCCGCGCGGCTCCGTCCCGAAGAAGGGTTAGAAGATTTAGTGAGCTTAGAGGTGTTGTTAATACTCGCTCCGGTGGCCGCCACCGCCGCGGCTCTCAACCGGACGGCGGCGCGTTGGCGCGCGGGGCGTGGGACGACTGAGACCGGGTCCGGCACGCCACGTTTGTCGGAGCGTATCCGGCCGCCGGAGCGCGGCTAAAACATCTATTCAGAGCGCAGGGGCGGTGTCGCCCCGAGGAGCGCGGAAAGGGTCAGCATTCATGTCCACCATCAGCGAAGCATTCCTCCCCGGCGTCGGGCGCAAGTTCCAGGTCGAGACGACGAGCGGCGACCGCCTCGTCATCGTCATCCACGACGACGGCACGCGCGAGCTTTATCACTTCACGCGCAAGAACAAGGACCGCCCGGCGTCCGTGCTGCGACTCTCCGACGGCGAGGCGCGGCAGATAGCGGGCATCATCGGCGGGCTGACCTACGTCCCGCGCAGCCTCCCGATGGCCGAGGTCGTGTTGGAAGACCTGGTGCTCGAATGGTTCACCATCGAGTCGGGGGCGGCCTGCGTCGGCAGGACCATCCGCGACCTCGCGGTGCGCACGCGCACGGGCGCCTCCATCGTCTCCATCATCGAGCCCGACCAGACCAAGCGCACCAACCCGGAGGCCGACACCGTCCTCAACGAGGGCGCGACGCTCATCGCCGCCGGCGACCGGCGCACGATAGGCGCGCTCAAGCGGCTGCTGGTGACGGGGGAGGCTGGGTGAGCCTATGGACCACGTGATACTGCAAATCGGCCTCGCCCTCGCCCTTGTCGCGTCGGCCGTCGTGCTCGCGCACAAGCTCGGCGTCTCCAACGTCCCGTTCCTCATCCTCATCGGGATGGCGGTCGGGCCGCACGCGCCGCAGTTCGGCGTCTTCGACTTCCGCTTCATCGAGACGGGCTCCATCATCTCCTTCATGGGGCGCATCGGCGTCCTCTTCCTGCTCTTCTACCTCGGGCTAGAGTCGAACGTCACGCGCCTGATCGAGGCCGGGCGCTCCATCCTCGTGGGCGGGACGATATACATCGGCATCAACTTCACGGTCGGGCTCCTGTACGCCTACCTCGCGGGCTTCCCCCTGCGCGAGACGCTCGTGATGGCGGGCGTGACGACCATCTCTTCGAGCGCCATCGTCGCCAAAGTCCTCTTCGACTACAGGCGCACGGCCAACCCGGAGACGGAGTTAATCCTCGGCATCACGATGTTCGAGGACGTGTTCCTCGCCGTTTACCTCTCGCTCATCTCGGGCGTCGTGCTGAGCGGCGCGACCTCGGTGACGGGCGTCCTCACGTCGGGCGGCGTCGCGCTCGGCTTCATCCTCGGACTGATGGTCGTCGGGCGTCGCGCGACGCCGCTCCTGAACCGGCTGTTCCGCATCTCCTCGAACGAGGTCTTCGTCGTCGTGGTCTTCGCCGCGCTCTTTCTGCTCGCGGGCCTGGGCGAGACCATTCACGTCGCGGAGTCCATCGGCGCGCTGCTTTTGGGTTTGATACTCGGCGAGACCGAGCACAGCGAGCGCATGGAGCGCCTTATCGTGCCGTTCCGAGACTTCTTCGGCGGCGTCTTCTTCTTCAGCTTCGGCCTCTCGATAGACCCATTCAGCCTAGGCGGCGCGGTGTGGCTCGCGGCCGGGGCCGTCCTCCTCTCGCTCGTCGGCGTGGTCGTCGCGGGGCTGATCGTCGGCCGGCGTGCTCGGCTCTCGCCGGTCGCCTCGCTCAACACGTCGTTCACGCTGTTGGCGCGCGGCGAGTTCTCCATCATCATCGCGAACCTCGCCCTTGCCGGCGGGCTGGCGGGCATCCTCCAGCCGTTCGCCGCCCTCTACGTGCTGATCCTCGCGAGCCTCGCGCCGCTGCTGGCGAAAGAGTCGGAGCGCATCTACGGCCTGTTTATGAGGCTGCTGAGTCGCCCGCGCATGAGGGAGGCGAAGGATGAGGAGGCCGCAATATGAGCCCAACCGCCGCCGGATTCCGCCCGTGCTCTCCTGTTGTTCCCATCAATCCTGCTCGCCGGCGGCAGGCAGAGAAGCGGTCGGGGCCACCAGCACCTTGTCGATGCGCTTGCCGTCCATGTCAACGACCTCGAAGCGCAGGCCCTGCCACTCGAAGTGGTCGGCCACTGCGGGGATGCGGCCCAGATACGACATGACGAACCCGGCGAGCGTGTGGTAGCCGCCCCGCTCCTCGCCGGGCAGACGCCCGACCGGGAATATCTCCCTGAACTCTTCCACGGGCAGCGAGCCGTCCAGGAGCCACGAGCCGTCCTCACGCCTCACCGCCTCCTCGTCGCCCTGCGCCCCTGCCGGCGCGATGTCGCCGACGATTGCCTCCAGGATGTCGTTAGTCGTCACCAGCCCCTCGACGGCCCCGTACTCGTCAACGAGGAGCGCCAAGTGCGTGCGCCCGCCCTTGAACGCCTCCAGCACTTGCAGGGCGGTTCGTGAATCCGGCACGAAGAGGGGCCGCCTCATCACGGCCCGCAGGTCGAGCGGCTCGCCCGAGGCGCAGCGCGCGAGAAGGTCTTTGGCCTTGACCACCCCGATGACGTTGTCGAGCGCGCCCATGCAGACGGGGAAGCGCGAGTAAGGGCTCGCCGAGATTTGCGCGTAGAGCTTCTCCGGCGGGTCGTTCACGTCGAGCCAGGCGATGTCCGTGCGCGGCGTCATCAGCGCCCCGATTCTTCTGTCAGCCAGCTTGAAGACGCTTTCGACCATCTCCTGCTCGGCCTCCAGGATGACGCCGGCCTGCGCGCCCTGCTCTATCAGAACCTTGATCTCCTCCTCCGTCACGGGCGGCTCGTCCGAAGCCTTCAGACGCAGGATGTGGAGGACGGCCGAGGTCGAGACGCTCAGCACGCGCACGACCGGCGAGGCGAAGCGCGAGAGCAGGCCCATCGGCCGCGCGACGGCGCGCGCGACGCGCTCCGGGTTGTTGAGCGCGAGCCGTTTGGGGACGAGCTCGCCGACGACCAGCGAGAGGTAGGTGATGGCGATGACGACGACGGCGAGCCCGACGGCCTCGCCGTACTCGGCGAGCCCAGGCACGCGGGCTACCTGTACGCCCAACTGCTCGGCGATGGTCGCCCCGCCGAAGGCCCCGGCGAGGATGCCGACGAGCGTGATGCCGATCTGGATGGTCGAAAGGAACCGGTCGGGCGAGTTCGCCAGTTCCAGCGCCGCCCGCGCCCGCGCGTCGCCCGCCTCGGCCATGCGCTGCAAGCGCGCCTTGCGCGAGGAGACGACCGCCAGCTCCGACATCGCGAAGACGCCGTTGGCGACGAGCAGCAGGAGGATGAACAGGACTTCAAAAGTGATCGCGGACATGGTGTTGAGCTTTCATTCTTTCGAGGAGACCAAGGCCCCGAAGTCTAATGGGGCGCGGCCCTTCAGCCGCGCCCCCGGACGGCGGCGATGACTATTACCCCTTAGCTACCTTCGGCCGTCTCTTCGGTCGCTTCGGCTGGGCCGGGCGATTCGCGCCGGGCCTCACTACGCTTCTTGCGGCGCGAATGCACTTCGAGCCAGACCAGCAGCCCGAAGGCGACCGCGCACATGACTATGACGACGACGATGGATGAATCCATGATAAACCCCCTCCAGGGCCGCGTGAGACTGTCACGCGGCCCTGGCCTTCAACGAATAAACGGGTGCCGGAGAAGCCGGGGCCAGAAAGCCTCGCTTCCGCCGGGACGGTGTCTTAACGTCGAGGGTTAAACGGGAGGCGGGCCGCGGTCGGAAGGCCGTGCGATACTCAGGCGAGAGTAAACAAGCGGGGTTTTCCCGTCCCGCGCCGGCTCGGCCGGGTGGGCCGGCGGGCTGCCGACGAGTGAGCCGGCAGCGCCGGCCGCGTGTGACGACGGAAACTTGCTGCGCGACTGCCGCGCAGAGGTCGGGTCTAACCGCCGGGTGGCGCCGGTCAGGAAAGGTCGTGTGGTGACGCTGGCGTCCGCGCTGACGCTGGGCGCATTCGTCTCCGAGGACTCGACCGCCGGGTAGACGGGCATTGGCCGCCCGGCCCCGCCCGAAAGGCACGAGATGACGAGCACGCCAACCAGAAGGAGGGCGCGCGGTTCGGGCGAAACTGTGATGAGCTTATTCGTCAGTCAACCCATACTTATGCCGTTATAGATTCGGTTCTCGCCGGTACAGTTGTCAGTAGTGTTTCAAAAAACCACTTCCCAGTATCATCCTCACCTCACGCCCTCTCAGTTCATTCCATCAGGTCTGTTCCTGGGTCGCGACTCCCGGCCCTTCAGGGGGGGAATCACGCGCCAGTCATCCTCCTCTGAGTTTGACGGGCGCCGCTGTCAAACTCCTTCAGGCATTAACTCACTTCTCGCAACATACCCTTTATGTCGGGGCCGAGCAGTCGGCTGTCAGGCGCGGCGCAACTGAGACCGGCGGGCTACATTCGTCTGACGGCAGTGAAGCAACGCCACGCCGCCCCCGCCACGGAGAGCAGGAGTACTGAAAGCAAGGTGATCACCACGTGATCCGGATTCATATCCCGCCCGAACGCCAGCATCGCAAGTGAGGCGACAAAGATGAGAAGGCCGGAAATCAGGAAGTCTTTCCCGGACATTCGGTTCGCCGCGTACCAGATTTTCGGATCGGAAAGTGTCTTTGTCGTGCGACACCCGTAGAACGAATTCGGCGGCACCTTCCCTAAGATCAGCGGAATACTGATGCCGACGAATAGCAGCCCGACCAAAGCAAAGAGGATGGAGAACATCGTGGCCTCATTCATACTTTTTGCCCCGCACTCGCACATCGTAGCCGTCATGGAGGCCGCCCTCAGATGCGAGTCTCACACTCACGCGCCCGTCTTCGGCCCGCATCTTAGCGCGAGGGCGGGCGGCTTTGAAATCTCCCCGGCCGTAAAGATGTTGACAGGGCGGATTGTATAGTGTATAGAAACAACATACAATATGTTTTCGGCGTGAGTGGGAGAATATGTACATCACGATTGACGAACAGGACGCGCGCCCGATCTACCGGCAGGTGGCCGACGAAATCAAGGCCCTGATAGCGCGCGGCGAGTTGAAGGAGGGCGCGGCGCTGCCGCCCGTGCGCCAGTTGGCCTCCGACCTCGGCGTCAACCTCAACACGGTGGCGACCGCCTACCGTGAGTTGCAGGCGGAAGGGCTGCTCGCCGTCCGGCACGGCTCGGGCGCCACGGTCGCGTCGCGCACGGCGCACGACAGGAGCGAGGACGAACTGCGGAAGCCCTTACGCTCCGCGTTGACGGGGCTGGTGCTGGCGGGCCTGCGTCGCGGAGAGATCATGGCGATTGTCGGCGACGAGTTGCGCGCGCTGTCGAAAGGAGCGAAGTGAGATGACAGACTTTCAAATCGTTGTCTGGACGCTGTTGCTCGCCGAAGCCGTACTGCTGGCGGTTTTCGTGTGGATGCCGGTGATGGGCGGCGAGCGCGCCTTCTTCGGCGTGAGGGTCGAGGCGCGAACGCTGAGCGGTGAAGGGAGACGGACACTGCGCCGCTACCGGCTGACGCTCGTTGCCGTCTTCGTTTTGATTTGCGCGCTCGGCTTTTACGCCTTCGCGCGGTTCGGGCAGCCGGCCCTCGCGGTGGCGGCGATCCTCGCCTCGACGGCCGCCGCTTTTCTCATCTACGGCGCTTATGCCCGGAGGGTGCGCCCCTTCGCCGTCGAGAGCGGGGCGACGCGCTTCGCTTCGGGCCTGCGCGTGCGGCGTCTGGCGGACTACACGCACCCTTGGTTGGAGGCGTTGATCCTGTTGCTGGTCGGCGCGGCGTTCGTCCTGCTCGTCCATTACTACCCCAGACTGCCTGAGCGGATGCCCGTGCATTGGGGCCCCTCGGGCGCGCCGGACGCGTGGGCGAGCAAAAGCTTCGCCTCCGTTTTCTTCCTGCCCGTGCTCGGCGTCTACCTGTACGCCTTCTTCCTCGTGCTGAAGCGTGACATCACTCACGCGAAGATGACGCTGCCGGCCGCGCACACGGAGGAGTTCTTGCGGGGGAAGGAGAGTTATCTGTCGGCGAACCTGCGTTTGATCGACTGGACGCGTGCGTCGGTCGCGCTCTTGTTCTTCGACATCACGCTGCTGATGCTGACGACGACCGTCGGGGAGTTGAGTCGCTATCGGCGCATAGTCAGCGTCGCCCTCTGGGTAACCGTCGCCGTGATGCTCGCCGGCATCGTCTACTTCATCCGGCGGATGAAGCGCATCAACGACCGCCTGCGGAGGGTGGCGGGCGAGTGGTACGTGCAGCGGCCCGCGGACGAGCGGCATTGGCGGCACGGCGGGCTCACCTACTACAACCCGGACGACCCGGCGCTCGTCGTGGAAAAACTCGTCGGGTACGGCTACACGCTCAACATGGCGCACAGGGGCGTTTGGGCGCGGGCGTTACTGCTCTCCGGGGTGCCGCTGTTCGTCCTATGGGCCGTGCTGAGTCTGTAATCGTTAACTATTGTGGAGGGGCGAGGGGTATGAGAACACTGCTGTTGAGTTATTGCCTCATCAGTTGGGCGGTGACGGGCTTCGGCCAGGCGAACGGCGCGCGCGCATCCGCCGCTTTCAGTGACGAGGAAGTCGTCATCAGAATGAACGGCTATCAGCTCGCGGGGACACTCTCGCTGCCCCGCGGCGCGCGCCGTCCCGTTCCGGCGGCGATTCTCATCACGGGTTCGGGGCAGCAGACGCGGGACGAAGCGATACCCATCCCCGGCCTGGAGAATTACCGCCCGTTCCGGCAGATCGCCGAACATCTCGCCGCGCGCGGGATCGCCGTGCTGCGCGTGGATGATCGTGGGATGGGAGGCTCGACCGGCAAGGAGACGCTTGCCGCCGCGACCACTTCGAGCTACGCCGACGACGTGCGCGCCGAGATCGCTTACTTGCGCGGGCGGAGAGAGATTGATGCGAGTCGTATCGCACTCGTCGGGCACAGCGAAGGCGGCTCGATTGCGATGATGATCGCCGCGAGCGACGCGCGCGTCCGCGCCGTCGTGCTGATGGCGGCGATGGGTAAGACCGGCAGGGAAGTTAATCTCGCCCAACAAGAGGAAGCACTCGCCCAAGCGACCACGCTGACGGAAGAGCGCAAGAACGAGCTGCGCGCCGAACAGCGGCGAATCTTGCAGACGGTCATCGAAGGCGGCGACACTTCGCAACTGCCGCCGCAAGCGCGCGCGTTTCTGCCGTGGTTCAGAGAATTTCTCACCTTCGACCCGCCGGCCGTCATGCGGCGCGTGAGGCAGCCCGCGTTGATTCTGCAAGGCGCGCTTGACCGCCAAGTCACCGCCGACCACGCGGCTTTGCTCGAACGCGCGGCGCGCGAATCCGGCAACCGTGACGTGACCGTGCGCGTCCTCCCCGGACTCAACCATCTTTTCCTCCCGGCGCGAACCGGCTCATGGAGCGAATACTCGACGCTCACCACCACAACTTTAAGCCCCGAATTGTTGAACTCTCTCGGAGCGTGGCTGGAAGCGCGTCTCGGCCCTTCATAGCGTGCTAAGGCATGACGGGTCAGCGCGATGCTTTGTCGCCGAGGACACTGATCGGCAACACCCCGAAGGGGATGTGCTTGGAGGAGATCACCCCTGCGCCGCCTCCCCATCAAGGGTATCGAGGCGGAGGTCTTCTTCCGTCTCAAGGAAATCGACGGCCCCGCTGCTGATCTCGTAATAAGCCCCGATAACGGAGACCTGCCCGCCGCCCGCCGACTCCCGCACCACCGGTTTCTGGTTGAGGTAAAAGACCTGCTGGCGGACGCTGGCGATGACGGCCTCGCGCATCCGCGCCTTGGCGTCACGAATCGGCGGGATGTCACGCACCCCCGGGCCGATGTGGTCGATGAGCAGTCGGACGTGCTCGGGCTCGGCGCCGACCTGCTCCTCCGTCAACGTCAGGGCCGCGTGGACGGCGCCGCATCCCTCGTGACCCATGACGACGAGGACGTGCGGCTTGAGGTGCTTGAGCGCGTACTCGATGCTGCCGAGCGTGCTCGGGGCGACGATATTACCCGCGACGCGGACGGTGAAGATGTGGCCCGGCCCTTGGTCGAAGACGTGCTCGGTGGGGACGCGGCTGTCCGAGCAGCCGAGGACGACGGCGAAGGGCGTCTGCCCGACGATCTGCGCGCGCCGCTCGACCGCGGAGTGCTACTGGCGGAGCGGCTGCCCGCTGTAGTAGCGGGCGTTACCGAGCTTCAGGGCGCGGACGGCCTCCTCGGGCGTGCGGGCCACGGGCTCGCGCAGCCGCGCTATCTCCTCCATCGTCGCCCCGCGCTTGGTCAGCTCCGTCAGTTGCAGCTCATTCGGTCCCAACTCCTCGGCGCCGCCCTCGGGTTGTTCATGTCGTGTGTTTTCGTTCGTCATGGGGCTTCGGGACGCAGCCTGGATACTGCTACGAATCTTAGTCAGTGTTGCGCTTCAAAGTCGATGTCAGGTTTCAGCACTATTAGCTAGTGCCTTTCCTCTCAGGGGCGGCCACCTTGCACGCAGTCCCGTGTCCGAACACGAGCCACGTGAACCAGATCGCGAAAATCGTATACACGATCAGGGAGGCCGCGAGGGGCAGACTGAAGCCGTTAGCAAATTGTTGTTTCGCCAGGGCGAGTGCACCCGTCACGAAGAGAACACTGTTGCCGAGCGAGACGGGCCTTGAGTAAATCCCCCCGATGATGCTGTCTTTCGCCGTCCAATTCATCATTGCGAAGCCGAGGTACGTGCCGCCGAGAAGCTGTATCAGGACGGGCGAGGGTTCGACCACGGGCGAGCCGACAGCCCGCAGCATTTCCGAGGGGGCGAACGACGCGGCAATACCTGCAAGGCCGAGAGCCAGGCTACTTGCTACCATTAATACCTTCGTATTCACGAATTACCCTCCCCTTGCGATAGAAATCTACTGCCAGCCATCAGCGGCGCGCCTTCAACTTTGGGGTGAGAGACCTGCCGGGGGGTGTGTTGCAAAAAATGATTTGAGGCAAGGGAGGTCGTAAGGATCTCTGCGCCTATGCAGCCACACCAAACAGGCTCGCGACGAACTTCGCCTGCCCCGCCGTGTCTGTTCCGTCCAGCCTCTTGACCTGCCCCTTACCCATCATGTGAAGTGCTTCGACGCCTTCGAGTGTCCGCTCGGCAGTGTGGAAGGAGCGGAAGCATTGCATCGCTCGCCACCTCCTTCTGATAGCCCGGTGGTCTTGTTCGATGACATTGTTGAGATACTTTACGCGCCGCAGCTTACAATCAGGGGGCAGTGCGCGTATCATCTGCGGGGGTTACTGCTGCGGAAATCGAAGGCCCGGACAAGGCGCCAAGGGTCTTTCGCCTGCTCGGATTTTTCCGCCCACTCCTCCGAGAGCTTCGGCTCGCCGAGTCGCGCGAACAAGACCGAAAGGTGGTAGGGAGAGGTGTATTTCTGCTCGTACTCTCTGCTCAGCTTGTCGGCTATCTCTCTCGCCTCCGCCTCCCTCCCCGAAACGGCGTAGATGTAGCCGAGCACGGCCCTGTTCAGTGTGCTGAACCCGGAAAGCTTCAGCGCCTTCCTCGCGTACCCGGCGGCCTTCCTGTACCTCTCCAGCTTCGTGTAGACCAGCGCGAGACCGAAGTAGGCGGCGTCGAAATACGGGTTCAGTTCTTGACACTCTTCCAGAGCCTCAACGGCCTCATCGTCCTTCCCCCACTCGTAATAGATGATCCCGAGAATCGCGTAGTTCAGGAACCGGCCGGACCTCGTCTCGATGGCCTTGCCCACCGTCTCCAGCGCGCGCTCGAACTCCTGCCGCGCCATTAGGAGCAGCCCATACCCTTGGTACGCATTCGAGTAGAAGGGATTTAATTCGAGCGCCCTACGGAAAGCCTTCTCCGCATCCTCGAACTCGCCGTCCCAGAGCCGCACGAAGGCCAGCGAACAGTGTGCGCCGGCCAGTTGTTCATCATTCTCCAACGCCCGGGCGGCAAGGAGTTTCGCCTTTGCAAATGCCTCCGAAGGCTTGGCGTGGCCGTAAACTGCGGCCCAGATGAAAACGTCAGCGAGCCCGACGAGTGGCTTCATGTAGGCGGGGTCTATGTCCGCAGCCTTCTCGAAATACTCCACGGCCTTCCGGAACGACTCGGGGCGCATCTGCTCCCAGAGAGCGCGCCCCGTCTGGTACGCGACGTACGCCTCACTGCTCTCGGTGTAACGCTTACTCATTGTCGCCCCCCTCATCCAGACTGCCGACCACCCAGTCGATGATCTCGTCCCTCAGACGGAGATAGTCTTTCGCCTTGAACTCTTTCGAGGATTTCAGCGAGCGCTCGGACTCGTTCAGGACTTGGGCGGACGCCCGCCAGAACCCGCCGTGCTTCCAGGCTTCGAGGTTGAGCACGTAGTCAGCGTTCAACTCACGCTCCTCATCGAACCACATATTGTACCTCGCGTCGTCCGTGGGCTTGACGACGAAGACCGTACCGAGCCGTTCGCGGGCCCTGCCGGGGATTCCGTTCGACACATCCCGCACGACGGCCAGCGCGTCGTGGTCATCAGGGTTCTTCTTCTTCGGCTCGCGCGCGGCTATCACCAGTTTGTCGGGGGGCAGGCGCTCGGCGGGGCCGATGTATTTGAAGCCGGCGCCGTGGATCGCCTCGATGTGTCTCTGCGCCCCACGCTCCTCCTGCCGCGGACGCCGGCCTTTCGGGGACTTCGCGGCGGGGTCGCACGTGTTCAAAATTGTTCGCAGCTTACGGATGATTATGTCCAGATTGTTCCGCTCGACGACGTGCCCGCCCCACACCTTCACCGTCAGGGAGGCTCTATCCAGGAAGCGGCGGCTATCTTCGAGGCTGGCTTCGACGAGCACCTCAAGCGTACGCGAAGACTTCGGCCCTAGCCTCCGCTCTTTCCCGCCATACCTCAGCGTGTGACTCTCCGCGTCGAACGTGACCGGCCCCAGCCTGTACCTTCGAGACTTTGCCACTGCGTCCTCACAATCAGGTGTTTAGCGAGAGCTTAGCAAGAACTTCGGGAAGCTGAGCGAAAACTTCGCCGGGCTTACCCGGAACTTGATTGAGCGTCCCGGCTAAAAATGCAAGTTTTGCGTGAAGCTTTGAAAGGGCTCATCCGGCGGTTCCGGATCGGGCGACTGCGTCAGTCATTCGCGCGGCCGTGAGCGCCGGCGCGGAGCGAGTTTGAGGAAAGGAGTCTAGCACATGTTTCGGTCTTCGCCATCAAGTAGCTACGCGGGGCGCCGCGCTTCGCGCGAACAGGGGCTGTTCTGGAAGGAGGGGGTTAGCATGATGAAAAGGTTCTTGGCGTCGGCATTCGTCGCCCTGTTTTTTGTTCTGGCATTCACCGCGCCGCGTGGCGAAACGCAGGAGCGCCCCGCGCAGGCGAAGTTTCTCAGGGTCGGGAGACCCGCCCCGGGCCGTTACATTGTGGCCTTCAAAGACACGACGCTGGCGTCGGGCGTGGACTCGCTAGTAGCCGAGTTCGAGCGGCGCTTCGGCGGCGGCCGCGTCTCGCACGTCTACCGCCACACGATTAAGGGCTTCGCCGCTCGTATGACGGAGCGCGAGGCGCTCGCTGTGAGCGAAGACCCACGGGTCGCGCACGTGTCCGAGGACGGCCTAGTGTCACTGGCCGCGGCGCAATTGCCAGCCATGACCCAGAACTCCCCCCCGTGGGGGCTCGACCGTATCGACCAGCGCTTCCGCCCGCTCGATGACAGGTACCGTTACAGTGCGACGGGCGCGAACGTCAACGTTTACATTCTCGACAACGGCATCCGCACGACGCACCGTGAGTTCCGCGGGCGCACCTACCTCGCCGCCAGCTTCGTGGACGACGGCACCTTCGTCAACGGCTGCGGGGCTCACGGGACGCACGTCGCCGGCGTCATCGGCGGCACCACGTACGGCGTCGCCAAATCCGCGCGCCTTTTCGACGTGCGCGTGATCCCGCACTGCGGCAACGAGGAAATCTCGTCGAGTGTCATGGCTGGGGTGGAATGGGTGACGGCCAATCACCTCAAGCCCGCGGTGGCTAACATGAGCCTGTCGGCGTACGGCGGCAATTACATGCTCGACGAGGCCGTACGGCGCTCCGTCGCGGCGGGTGTGACCTATGTGGTCGCGGCCGGGAATATCGACGCGGACGCGGGCGGCACGTCTCCGGCGCGCGTCGTCGAAGCGATCACGGTCGCCGCGACTGACGAACTCGACGCGAGGGCCACGTTCCCAGAGATCAACGGCCGCTCCAACTTCGGGCCAGCCGTAGACCTCTTCGCGCCGGGCTCCGACATCATCGCGGCCGGCTCCGGGGGCGACGAGGAGCTTGCCGAAGGTTCGGGCACCTCGATGGCCACCCCGCACGCGGCGGGCGTCGCCGCCCTCTACTTGCAACGCAACCCGCTGGCGAGCCCCGCGGCCGTGCACGAGGCCATCGTCAACGACACGACCGCGGGCGCCGTGTCCGACCCCGGGCCGGGAACGCCCAACCGCTTTCTCTTCACCGGGCTCAACCCGGCGCCGCCCGCGCCTCTGCCCGTGGGGCAGCGCGTCGGCCGCAAGGTCGTGCGCAACGCCGATGGGCGCCTTGAGCTTTTCTCGATAGGCAGCGGCGGCTGCCTGCAACACATCTGGCAGCTCACGCCGAACGGCAACTGGTCGAACTGGACGCCCATGTGCGACAACCTGAACCTCGTGAGCGAGCCCATCGCCATTCTCAACGCCGACGGACGAGTCGAGGTCTTCGCACTCGCGGTGCATAGGGGCCTCGCCCACCGCTGGCAGTTGTCGCCCGGGGGCGCCTGGTCCGATTGGCACAGTCTGGACGGCCCCCTCTACAGCAACATCGCCGTCGCCATGAACGCGGACGGCCGCCTACAGGTATTCGCAATCGGGGCAGACGGGGCGTCGTTATGGACCAAGTATCAGTTGACTCCGAACAGCGGTTGGAGCGGCTGGATTTCGCTAGGCGGGTCGCTGGCCTCGGAGCCGGTGGTCGGCATTAACCTCGATACCCGGCTAGAAGTCTTCGCGCGCATGACGAACAACACGGTCGCGCACGTCTGGCAGGTGACGCCGAACGGCGGCTTCTCAAGCTGGGAGTCTTTAGGCGGGAACGTGACGGCGGTGCCCGCTGTCGGGATTAGCGCGGACGGGCGACAGGAGTTGTTCGCCCGTGGCGCCGACGGGTCACTTCTACATCGTTACCAATGGACGCCAAATGGCGGTTGGGGGCCTTTTGAATCGCTCGGCGGATATCTCACCTCTAACCCTGTCGTCGCGTCCAACGCGGATGGCCGGCTCGACGTGTTTGTGCGCGGGAGCGATTACGCCATCTGGCACAGATACCAACTGGCGCCGAACGGCGGGTGGGGCGCGTGGTCATCACTTGGCGGATACTCGACCTCGAACCCGACCGTCGGGATGAACGCGGATTCAAGACTTGAGTTGTTCACACGCGCCGGCGACTACAGCCTACAGCACGCCTTCCAGTGGTCGCCCAACAGCGGGTGGAGTGGTTGGGCCCCGCTCGGAGGCTACTTAACCATCTTCTAGCGACACCCCTGCGGAGGCGTTCCGCCGTGACCTGCCGGACTCAAAATAAGTCAGGCACAAAAGCGAAGGGCGGAGTGAGTAGCACAACTCACTCCGCCCTTCGCTTTCAACCAATTAGGCTGATCTTAGTAACCGTTCCAGCCGTCGCAGTGGTTCTGGCCGGCGGAGGCGCTGAGAATGGCGCAGATCGAGATAATGAGACAAAAGCGGTGGCATTCATCACGTCACTAGGCGGCGTTCGTGCTGCAAGGTGAGTGGAAGTAGCAGATACCATGCGGAAAACTAAGTGGTGATGGTTATAGGTACACAAAGGAGTTGGATTTGAACCCAAAGATGGATCTCCTAACACTGATTATGTGCATCCGCCCCAATTTCTCGTAGGAAACTGAGGTAAGCATGCAATATCTTGCGACCGATGTGCCGTGGCTTGATTCCTAGCCAGCCAGCCCGTGAATCTGGGTGACGATTTCCAGAAAGCGCCTCCACGTATCCCGCTGACCGGCTGCGATCTGCGCCTCCTTCAATGCATCACCCCAGCGTCGGCTCCGGAGGTGGCCCAGCGCCTTCCGGGCGTGCATCTCTGAAGTACCGTCGAGCAGGACCGGATCGTCCATCTCGTTACGTGCGTACTCGGCGCCGGCTTCCTCGATGAGTGACGTAACGGCATCTTCGCGGTCCATCATGTCGTCCTATCTGCCACGAAACATCGGCACGGCGGTTGCACTTTTCGTCTCTTTCTCGTTACCACTTTCACCCACACCCGACCTCAGACACCTCCTACACCCTATACACCTCAAACACAGCAGAAACCATTAAGACCACGGATACGGAATTCCCGCTCCAAATCTTACTGAGCGACGAAAAAGCCCGGAAAAGCCGGAGTGCTCACCCCGTGGCGTTCCCCAACGCTGCGATTTTTCGCCGTTTCAAAACCTCCGCAGGCGGGGTGGAGCCGATGACGCTCGATTGCTGCAAAGAATGCGCCGCGCAGCCGTCTCGAACCCTCGAATCAATGTCATTGCT
>Ga0268242_1000025_pt1 | contig 20412 bp, 19 predicted proteins | sample BulsoiFelSFmetaG_FD_200253 | JGI IMG/M metagenome (GOLD analysis project Ga0268242, IMG submission 200253) | Bulk soil microbial communities from Mexico - San Felipe (SF) metaG (v2) (version 2) | ecosystem: Environmental > Terrestrial > Soil > Agricultural land | place: Mexico: San Luis Potosi... | reverse complement strand
CGCCGCGCGCGGCTTCCGACAGCGGCGTCCTGCGCACGAACAGCGCCTCCCAGACGAAGTCAGCCTGCCCCGCCTTCGGCAGCGCCCAGAACTGCTCGGGCGCGATGTCGGCCGCGCGGAACAGCTCGGCGATGAGGTAGTGGTAAGTCAGCAGCTCGTCAACGCCGTAAAGGTTCAACGGGCCGAATTGCGGGGGGAAGAGGTGCGTGTGCATGTCTACGACGGGCGCGTCGGAGACCGCCTCGTCCACCTGCCGCCGCAACTCACGCGGTTCCCTCAGCTCGACGGCTCGCGCCCCTGCCCCTTCCGCACGCTCGCTCATCACCTCGCCTCCTCGAACAGTTACTAAACAGGCCGCGCGCCGTGGTTGAGCATTACGGCGCTCATCTGGCCGGCCTGCCGGCGGCCGGCTCGTAAATCTCTATTTCGATAATGCTGAGGGTGCCTTTGGCGCCGCCTTTGCCGGCGGCCGACTGCGGGTCGGGCGTGCCCGGAATCTCGATGATGTTGCCGAAGGCGTCGCGGTTGCTGGCGCTGCCGGTCAATTCTACACGGAGGCTGCGGCCCGTCACGGGCGGGAATGCGAAGTGCACGTAGCCGAGGCTGCGCGGCGTGCTCCCCTGGAAGACCACGCGGTCGTCGACGAGGATGCGGACGGGGTAAGACTGCGTCCGCCACCCCGTCAGCTTGAGCGCCACCTCGCCGACCTGCGAGGGCCGGTCGAGGTCGTACCTGACCCAGCCGTTCGCAAGCTTCCCGTCGCTCGCCCAGGCGGTCGTCTCGTCGTCGTCGAAGCTCGCCGCGGCCTTCTCGACGTTCGCGCCCGCCTCCGTCCGCAACACCTTCAAGGGCCGGCGCGTCAAGACGAACGGCTGCCCCGCGGGCGTCGGACCGCGCCCGAGGTAGTTGGGCAGCCCGTCGCCGGGCATCTGCCGCGACAGGCCGTCGGCCACCGCCGCGGGGCGCGAGACGATTTCGACCGACGCGGGCTTGAGCCCTTCGGCGGACGCTGACAGGACGACTCTGCCCGCGCGCGGCGTGGAGCGGACGACGACGCGGTTGACGCCGTTTTCTACCGGCAGAGTTTTTGAAAGGATGTAGTTGTCAGGCCCCTGCGCGATGCCGCCGCGCCACTCGGCCGGGCCTTCGAGCGAGAAGCTGATCGTGTCGAGGGCCGTCGGGCAGCGGTTGCCCTCGGCGTCCACGACTTCGACATCGACGAGCGCCACGTCCGCGCCGTCGGCGCTGAAGCCCCGCGGGCCGGTGCGCGCCGTCAGCCGCACGGCGGCGGGCCGGCCGGCGGTCTTCCTGGAGGCTTCCGCGACCTTTCGGCCCGCGGCGTCGTAGCCCACGGCGACGAGCGTTCCCGGCCGCCACTCGACGTTCTTGAAGGTGTAGAGGAAGCGGCTCGACTGCTCGCCGAAGCCGAGCGACTTGCCGTTGAGGGACAGTTCAACCTTGTCGGCGCTCGAAATGACGTAGACGTTCTTCTTCGTCCCCGGCTGATAGTTCCAGTGGCCGACGACGTGCGCGCGCGGCCGTTCAACGTCAACCCAGCCGTCCCACATCACCTGATGCGCGAAGTAGCCGTCCTTCGGCAGACGCACGGCGTCCACCTCGCCGCTGCGGCGGTAGTTCTCCGCCCCGCGGTGGTGCGTGTTCGAGTCGCTGAAGACGATGTTGACGCCGCCCGAGCTGACCCGCTCGCCCGTGCCCGGCCGCTCTCTCCAGTAGTCGAACCAGCGCACGACGTTCTCTATCGCGTGTGAATCCTGATTGCGGTTGTAGGCCGAGGCGTCCTGCCCCTGGTGGAGCGGCCCCTCGCCGTCCTTGTGGAAGGGCGGCGAGTGCTCGTCCCAGTACTTCCGCAAGCCCTCGTCGCGCGAGTACTCCATCGCCCACATCGGCAGCCGCGCGCTCTTGTTGATGTAGAGCATCTCGCCGCCGTACTCGGCCACGCGGCTGTTAAGCATCTCGCGCGAGCCCGCGGCGCGCCCGCCGTGCGGGTCGAACCTGTCGCGGATGTCCTTCATCTGCCGCATGTGCTCTTCGCTCACGCCCTTGTTGCCCGCCTCGTAGAAGACCACGCTCGGGTTGTTGCGGTTGTAGATGACGGCGTCGCGCATCACCTCCAAACGCTGCTCCCAGCGGCGGCCCTCCACGTCCTTCTCGGAATCGCCCGCCGGCAACGCCTGTATGAGCCCGACGCGGTCGCAGGACTCCACGTCCTGCTTCCAAGGCGTGACGTGCATCCAGCGGACGAGGTTCGCGTTCGACTCGACCATCAGGCGGTTGCTGTAGTCGCTCAGCCACGCGGGCACGGCCGAGCCGAGCGCGGGCCACTCGTTGGTCGTGCGCTGCGCGTAGCCCCTGAGCTGGACGACGCGCTCGTTGAGCTTGACGAGGCCGCCGCCGAACTCCGTCTTGCGAAAGCCCGTGCGCGTTGTGACGACATCGACGGCCCTGCCGCCCTCCTTCAAGACGGTGTGAACGTCGTAGAGGTAGCCGTAGCCCCAGCTCCAGAAGTTGAGGCCGCCCAGGCGGGCCGAGGCGGTGAGCGTCTTCGTCTCGCCGGGCGCGAGCGTGTGCCGGCCGCCGTCAATTCTCTTGACGACGCGGCCGGCCGCGTCCTCGACGACGACCTCGTAACTGAGCGTCCTCGCGCCGGCCTGCTCGTTCCTCACCTGCGACTCTGCGGTGACGGTCGCCGCGCGGGCGCGGATGTCGAAGTCACGCGCGTAGACGTAGACTCCGGTCGTGCCGAGGTTCGTGTAGAGCGGAAGAGTCTGGTGCAGCCGGTCGGCGACGTGCAGGATGACGTTCTTGTTGATGCCGCCGTAGTTGGCGTAAAAATTCCGGTCGTTCCACTGGAAGGCAGAGCCCGTCGCCTTCTCCTTGTAGTCCCACGCGTTGTCTACGCGCGCGGCCAGCACGTTCTCTTCGGGCGCGGGCTTCAGAAGGTCTGTGATGTCGAAGCCGAAGGCCGTGATGCCGTTCTCGTGGCGGCCGACGTGCTTGCCGTTGAGGTAGAACTCGCCGGCCTGCTTGACGCCCTCGAACTCAAGGAAGACCTTTCGGCCCGCGCTGCCGGCAGGGAGCCTGAAGCGCTTGCGGTACCACGCGACGCCGGTCGAAAGGTCTTTGATGTCCTTGCGGAAGGCGTCGTCTTCGTTCCAGGCGCGCGGCAGCGTCACGCCCTTCCACGCGGAGTCATCAAAGCCGGGCTGCTCGGCGCCTGCCGGGTCGCCGACGAAGAGTTTCCAGCCGGAGTTAAAGTTGTACTTCTCGCGCCGGCTCGCGGGCGGGTCGTATGCGAAGACCACGGACGAGGCGCACAGCAGCGCCAGGCAACTTTGAATGAATAAACGTTTCATCGCGTTCAGAAATAGTCCCCGGATATTAGCAGACGGAAGCCGCGCTACTTCTGCAATCCCCGCATGGCTCTGGCGAAGCGCGCGCCCAACTCCCTCTCCGCGTCGGCACTGAAATGAAGGTTGTCACCCTTATGACCTAACCCCTCGGAACAGGCGTAGCCCACGCGCGGCAAGGCGGCGGGGATGCGCTCGATGGCGCCTCGCACCCGTTCCACGTGCGGATATTTTTCGGGCGTCAGAAACTCTCCCAACTGCCCGACTACAATCGGCAGATTTGGGAGCCCCAAGTCCCGCCGCAAGTCCTTGAACATCTGAGTCAGGCGCGCCTCGTAAGTCTCGGCGTTCTCCTTCTTGCCAGCGTCCGATTCGCCCTGATGCCATAACACGCCTTTGATGACGCCCGATTGTGCCGCCGCCTTCGCGCGGCTCACGGCCAGCTCGTAAAGGTCTGCACCCTTGACCCAGCGGCGCAGCGGGGTGCCGCCCACGGCGCATGGGACTAAGCCGGCGGTGACCTTCGGGGCGGCGTTCAGCATTTCGAGGCCGAAGGGGATTCCCGGCCCGATGCCTGTCCCGCCGACGTGAATCGGCTCCCTCGCCACGACCCAGCGGCCTTCGCCGTCGAGCGCGAGCACACGCGGGTTATCGACCTGCGAAGCGAGAGGGCCTGTGTCGCGACCCACCATGTTCGACTGCCCCATCAGCAGGTAGATGTGGAAACTATCTTTAGCGGGCGGCGTGAGGGCGGCCCCTGATGTTTGCCGAATGCCGATTTTGTGCAGCCAGTCCAAAGCGGCCTGCGGCCAAACGCGCACGTCCTTCTCGGAGCGCAGGCCGTAGCCGTGGCCGCCTGTCGGGTAGAGCAGGAACTCGTTCGGCGCCTTCGCGCCGTCGAGCGCGGCGTGATAGAGCTTACTGCCGTTGACGAAGGTCTTGTCGTCTTCGGTGCTGACGATCAGTGTCGGAGGTATCCTCGCCTTCAGGTTCAGGTCCGTGGCGACCTGTCCGTCCTTCTCCAGATAAGCCGGGTAGACCAGTATCGCGAAGTCCGGCCGGCAGCTTTGCAGGTCTACAGCGTCAACGGCCGTGTAAGCCCGCTCGTCGAATCGGGTGCTCGCCTTCGCCGCGAGATTCCCGCCCGCGGAGAAGCCCAGGACGCCGAGCCGCTTCGAGTCGATGTTCCACTCGGCCGCGTGCGCGCGTGCGAGGCTCAAGGCGCGCTGTACGTCTTGCAGCGCGCCCTCTCGGTTGTGTGGAACGCGGTACTTCAAAACCAGCGCCGTGAACCCGTGCGAGTTCAACCGCGCCGCGACCTCCGTCCCCTCCTTGTCGTAGACCACGTAGCTGTACCCGCCGCCGGGACAGACGATGATTGCGGGCGCGGGCGCGCCTTTCTTCGGGGCAGGAAACACAGTCAGGGTCGGGCGGCTGACGTTGGTGATTCGGCGGACGTTGTCGCCCTTCGACGGCCTCTCCCCCTCGGGCTCTTTTACGCCGCGCCCCGGCATCTTCCCTTCCGGCCACACGTCGACCGTTACGGCGGCAGTCCTCGCGCTGTCGACGCCGCCGCCGGCTTTAGTCGCGTCAATCACTCTGCCCGCCGCCGTCAACGGCAGCGCCGCGAAAAGAGAGATGAGCGCGGCGAGCAGTTTGAAGATCGTTGCTCTGAAATGCGGCATGAGTTGAGAGATTACTGATTAGGAACGCCCCAGGGCCCGGCTCCGGCAGTGCTGACGCTGAAGGGTATAGTTCACTGCCGCAACAAATTGATATTAACGCACGATATTTCTTAACACAATTGAATTGTTGTCATGATAGTGATAACCTGTGGTTATGAATCACAGCGACCTTAACCTGCGTCAACTACAGAGTTTCGTGACCGTCGCCCGGCTCGGCAGCTTTACCCGCGCGGCCCGCCTGCTGCACCTCTCTCAGCCCGCGCTGACGAAGCAGGTCCGCCAACTGGAGGAAACGCTGGGCGTCCGACTGCTCGACCGGACCACACGGGCGGTCGAGCCGACCCGAATCGGTAAGGAACTCGCCCCCGTGGTCGATCAACTGCTACGTGAAATTGACGCCGTTGTGGTCAACACGAAAGAGTTGGCGGCGAAGAGCAGGGGCGTCGTCAGGGTTGCCGCGCTCCCTTCCATCTCCTCGTCAATCCTCCCGGCGACCGTCGCCCGATTTCAGGAGAGCTACCCTGGGATTTCGGTCATCCCGAGAGATGTCCTGGACCAACCCATCATCGCGATGGTCAAAGCAGAGGCGGTGGATTTCGGGGTCGGGAGCTTGAATGAGGCGGACCCCGAACTCCAATTTACACTACTGTTCACTGACCGGATGAGGGTGTTTTTCCCGCCGGGGTCTCCACTTGAGCGGAAGAAGGTGATTGAATTAAGAGACCTTGTCGGCCTCCCTCTCGTGCTCATGGACCCTGAAAGTAGCGTCAGGAAGTTGGTCGACCGGGCCTTCGAGTCTATCGGAGAATTAGTCCCGCCCGTCATCGAGGCGACTTACATGTCGACGGCCGCGGGGATGGTCAGGGCCGGGCTGGGAACCACCATCCTTCCGACGGCGGCACTCGAAATGGGAGACCTGTCCGGCCTTCGCTCGCGCCTGATCAAGAGCCCGGAGCTTACCAGAGAAATCGGGGTCATCCAGAAGGCCGGGCGCTCGCTCTCCCCCGCCGCCGACAGCTTCCTCAAATCGCTGAAAGCCGTGTGCAAAGAGCTGAGTCGGTGAAGGCACCGCACCTTCCGGCAAAGGGCGTGTCCCGTGCCGGCAGTGCCTCTCGTCAGGCCGGCGGAGTGTGTTCCGCTCAACGACGCGTTGACTTTTAAGCCTAAACAGACGACCCGAGAGAACCTAACCCTCGGCACTTCCTGATGGAGCATGCCTCACTTGCAAGATTCGGATGATTCCACAACTGGCCGAGTAGTGAAGTCAGTGAGGTTTTTAGGGTAATAATCGCCCATGTAAAAGCGGGAAGTTATGATAGTGAGCTAAGTGTGAAACCCACTCTTTCTGCGGTCACACCGCTCTAAACGAGGCAGGAAATGCCTTTGAGTAGCTGCACGACAGGGCAGGAGAAGCCTTATGTCTCCGGGTTTTTAGGGCTTGTGGCTGCGGTGTTGGGCTGCGCCAAGGCGATGCTGCGGATCATCTGCCATTGCGCGGGGCGGAAGTTGCCCGCGAACTGCTCTTCGAGTTCCCTCATCTCGGCGCCTTCGCGCATCAGCCCCACCAGCAGGCTTACCTGTTCCTCGATCTGCTCGGGACTCAACTCCGGCTTTGCAGCACTGGCCGCCTGCCTTGAACTGGCCTCGCCGACTTCCCTCTCGATCTGGCGGGCGTCGGCTTTGCGAAGACGACGGCGCAGGTGCTCTGCTAAGAAGGCGGGGGCGGAAGTGACAGTCGTGCGCGCGGCCGCCACCTTCAACTCGGTCACGAGCAATTCTGCGACTTCGCCCCAGCGTTCGGCGTCGGCCTTGGATGGCTCTTTACCGCTCACCTCACGCGTCGCCGTTTTGAGCTTCTCGACCAGCGGGGCGAAAGCCTCATCATCATCAGTTTTCTCAGTATTAGTCTTAATAAAAGTCTTAGGTTCGCCGGAAGTCCCTGTGTTTTCAACAGATAGACTATGGGTACTCTGAGTACTTTCTACTCTGAGTACTCTATGTACTTTCTGCCTAGAGGTACTCAGAGTACTAAGAGTACTCTGAGTACCCATAGTTAGCACCTCCTCGGGGAGATATACGGTGTAAACATTCCCCGCATGCGGGCCGACTCGCTCGTCCCAAGTCACAAGGCCAGCGTCGCGGAGATGCCTGAGGTTTAGGAATAGAGTCTTCGTCGAGCCGATGTCAGAACCGCGCATTATTTCGCGCCGGGTGAGGCGGACTTCCTTCGATGACACGACCGCCCCGCGCGACTTGGAATAGAGGAAGTCGTAAAGCTGTTTGCATTTGCCCTTGAAGACCCCAGCCGGGACCGCGACGCGCGTTATCGAGTTCGCAACCTTCTGAAAGTCTCGCGTGGGCGCGGCCGTGTGAGCCCCGGCGCCCTGAAGATTCTCTGTACTCTCTATACTGTTAGTACTCAGAGTACTCTGAGTACCCATAGTCGTCGGGACGGGCGCGGAGGGCTCCGGCGCCGGAGCGTACTGGGATAGGATGCCGTCGAGCGCCGGGGAAGGGCGGCGGCTCTTAGGCGGCTCCAGCGCACTACTTAGCGAGTCGGCGATTGCCTGTTTGTGCTTCTTGCTCGTCACCAATCAACTCCTTGATCTCGCGGATTAGCTGGTAGAAGGCGAGGGTGGCAGGGGAGGTCGAGTCGATCTCGACAACGGCCTTTTTGCCCGCGGTTGCCTCGCTGACGGCTACCAGGCGGGGTATCGTCGTGTTGAAGACGAACTCCTCGGTAAACTTCGCCAGGACCTGCGCGCGGACCTGCTTGTCGAGGGTCTGGCGCGCCGAGTGTATGGTCGAGAGCGCCATCACGAACTGGTCGGGCGAGTGCGCGGCGCGGACCTGAGCGATCACGCGCAGGAGTTGCGTCAGGCCGAGCAGGGCGAAGTAGCTGGTCTCAATCGGGATGACGACCAGGTCGGCGGCAACGAGCCCGTTAAGCGTGGCTACCTCAAGCGAGGGCGGAGTGTCGATGACGCAGTAGTCGTAGCCGCGTGTGGCCGGCCCAAGCTTCTCGCGGAGCCTCAGCTCGCGGGAGACGGCAAGGGAGTCAAGCGCGGTCTTCACCTCGGAGTCGAGCGAGGCCGGGAGCAAATCCAGGCGCGGGCGCGACTTGATGATGAACTCTGAGTAGTCGGCGGCCGGGTCGAGCAGGAGCCTGTGGGTCGTCTTGCGCGTCTCCTCAAGCTCCTGGAGGTCTGCGCCCAGGGCGGCCGAGAGGTTGCCCTGGAGGTCGAGGTCGACGGCCAGCACGCGCGCGCCCTTCGCGGCCAGCGCGACGGCCAGGTTGAGCGCCGTCGTAGTCTTCGCGCAGCCCCCCTTGTGGTTGGCGAGCGTGATAATCTTCATGCGGCCCTCTCCCTCGGCGACCTGAGTGCCTCGACCTCGGCGCGGCTCACCAGCTTCTTACGGTTGTCAAGCGGGTCCGACCATGTGCGCAACTGCCCCTTCTTGAGGAGCGAAGTCATCTTCAGGGGGCTCACGCCCAGAATCTTCCGGGCGGCCGTCGCGGTAATCAGGTCTTCGGGCGTCTCTGTCATGCGGCGGACGATACACGAAGATACAGAACGGTTCAAGAATTATTTAATTGTAATAGATTGTTTCAGGCAGGGGCGACCGCGGCCGGTAGGGAAGGGAAGAGGCCGCGCTTACTCTCCGGCGAGCGCTGTGTCAACAGAGACGATTTACGCCCCGCTTTGAGGTCACGAAGCAGCGTGTCGAACGCCTTCTGAAATGAGTCGTGATCCTTCCACCTGCCGGAATCGCCGACGTGTTGTGTCAGACGGATTGGACCGCCCACGGTTCTTCGCTCTCGGTCGTCTCATCATCTAATCGGACCGGGAAGATGCCTGCACTTCGGTCGGTTGAAAAATTTCTTGTACGCGGGCAACTCCTCTAGCGGCGGGTCATCCAAAGCCTGTCCGAATCGAGTTCGCTTAAACCCCGACAGAGTTGTCTCAGAGGCCGGACGTACGTCCGTTCCTCGGCGGCACTCTCACCCTCTCTCATAACAGCGCGAAAACAGAGTTACGGCAAGGTGTGTCGGCCAGCACGGTTCCTCGTCCGCCGCTTGGGGCGGGGAGTCTATTTTCTTCGCGAGCTTTGATGCGTGGTGCTTAACATCTCATACCGGTCACCCGCGGCTATCGTCTCAGTTTCAACAAGGGGCCCCTCGCAAGGGCAGCCTTCGCCCACCACCTGCCTGACAGCCCTCCGGAGGATAAATGAAGAAAGTTTTCGCGTTAGTTATCACGTTCGCGCTCTGCGCGATGATGCTCTCGTCCGCGTCGATTAACAGCCGGGCCGCCGCCAAGGAAGAGGCCGGCAAAGCAAAGTACAAGGCCGACGAACTCCTGATTCAATTCAAAGCCGGCGCGACGGCCGCCGACATCGCCTCGGCCCGCAGCTCCGTCGGCGCCTTCACCAAGAAGCAGCTCAAGCGCGCCGAGCGCCTCGCCGCGAAGGGAGAGCTTGAACTCGCCGTCATCCAGAGCGGCCTGACGGTCGAGCAGGCCGTCCAGATCGTCGAAGCGCACCCGGCGGTCGCCTTCGCAGAGCCCAACTGGGTCATGACGCATCAGGCCGTGTCTACCGACACGTATTTCACCAACGGCAACCTCTGGGGCATGTACGGCGACGCCACCAGCCCCGCCAACGTCTACGGCAGCCAGGCCGCGGAGGCTTGGGCCGCGGGCCACGTCGGCAGCTCCTCGGTCTACGTCGGCGTCATCGACGAGGGCATCGACACCCTGCACGTCGACCTCGCCGCCAACATCTGGACTAACCCCTTCGACCTGCCCGACGGCGTGGACAACGACGGCAACGGCTACGTCGATGACACCAACGGCTGGGACTTCTTTCAGGATAACAACTCTGTCTACGACGGCGCGCGGCCGAGCGACTACGAGACGGACCTGCACGGCACGCACGTCGCCGGGACCATCGGCGCGCTCGGCAACGGCCGCGGCGTCGTCGGCGTCAACTGGAACGTGACGATGATCTCGGCCAAGTTCCTCGGCCCCGACGGCGGGACCCTCGCCGACTCCATCGCCGCCATCAACTACTTCGTCGACCTCAAGACCCGCCACGGCCTCAACATCGTGGCGCTGAACAACTCCTGGGGCGGCGGCGGCTACTCGCAGGCGTTGCACGACGCCGTCATCCGAGCCGCGAAGGCCAACATTCTCTTCGCGGCGGCGGCCGGCAACGGCAACCTCGCCGGCATCGGCCAGAACAACGACTCGAAGCCGAGCTACCCCTCGAACTACAACACGACGCAGGGCACCTCGACCGAGTCGGCGGCCTCCTACGACGCCGTCATCGCCGTCGCCGCGCTGACGAGCACGGGCGCGCTCGCCAAGTACTCCAACTACGGCGTGACGACCGTCGACATCGGCGCGCCCGGCAGCGGCGTCTGGTCCACGTCGCCGAACAACACGCTGACGAGGCTCGACGGCACCTCGATGGCGACGCCGCACGTCACGGGCGGCATCGCGCTCTACGCCTCAACGCACCCGACCGCGACGCCGCAGCAGATTAGGAGCGCCATCCTGACGACGGGCGTTACGACCTCCTCGCTCGTCAACAAGACGACGACCGGCCGGCGGCTCAACGTCAGCACCTTCTAAAACCTCCCGGCCTGTTGGTCGGCGAACACGACGCGAGGGGGGCGGAGCCAGCAACGGCTCCGCCCCCCTCGCCTTTCGCCCGGCTCTCGCCGACGGCAGTTACTACTTCTCGTTGGGACTGGAAACTTAATTTGGAAACTTAATAACGCCGACATCACACGCCTGCGCTCAACTGTGAGCGGTACTCGAACCGGCGGGCGACATCCATGCTGGCGCGGCGTCCCGGCCGCGTTACCTGGAGCATAAAAATCACCCTTTACTGCCTTGTCCGCTTGAACTCCAGATACGCCTCGTAGAAGCGCTTCGGCTTCCTCATGACGTGCCTTTGGGCGGGGTTCCCGGCCTCGTTGATTCGCGTGTAGTCCTTGATGAAGTCCTGCGCGCTCCAGTTGGGGTAGGTCGGGTCGCGCGCCACCAGAAAGTTGCTGAACGCGAGCAACTCCGCGTCGGACATCTGGAGCTTGTATCGAATCAACAACGTCTCCCTTATCGCTTCGTCGGTGTGATTGATCCCTTTGGCCTCTTCCAGATATTGCGCCGCCAGTTCAAAGCGCCCGTGCTGCTCCCACTCGTGCTGATTCTTCTGCCCGTAGCCGGCCGCACGCATCCGGTCGACGGCCCGCGCCAGCGCGTCAATCGCCCTGTGCCCCTCCGCCGACGCCCTTAGACGCACGGCCTGCCGGTCTATGTAACTGAGCATCAGCCAGCAGGCGTCAAAGCGCTCGCCCCTCCTGCCCTGTCCCTCAGGAAACCTGGTCGGGTCGTATTCATTTATGACCTCGACGATGCGCGGCAGCGCGTCAAGGCCGTCGCGCAGGACATACTTTTTAATCGTGTCTTCGTGCTCGTCCTCAAGGTCGTAGCGGTGGTGGACCTGCTCCCCGATCCACTCGTCAACCCGCTGAGCGGGAGTCATGCGCGCGATTTCGGCTTCCGCCTTGTGCTCGTACTGCTGCGCGGGGAGCGCCGCCTGCGGGAAGCTCATGAGACACAGAAGTAGAACGAGCGGTATCGTCAATCTCCTTCTAAGCATAGCCAGCCCCCTTCGGTTTTCTGAGGCTTAAATTATGGCAATTGTTATTCCACCGCCGCGCGACGCGAATCGTGGGGTAAGGAAAGAGCGTCGGCCTCAGACGTGCCATCTTTTTATTTCACTTGCCAAGACGTTAATGCACTGACACAGGCATGCGCCTGCGCACCTCCCGCCGGCTAACTGCCGCCATCAACCGCCTGCGTAAAATTATGAGACCGCGCAAGCCCTCGTTGGCATCCGGGCTGGTTCGCGGTCGGGTACATGCCGTTGTTAGATTGCGGCCTTAGCCTTCGGCTTCGGCGGCCATTCTTTCATTTGCAATCTTTCGCAGAAACCTGCGGTCAGAGCTGGCCGCACTCTTGAGCAAATCTTCGGGGCAGTCTTGCCTACGCAAAACCTCAGCCATGATGGAGCCGCCCATGGCACTGTCGGGGTCATTAGCGCCCAAATTGTAAAGCGCCCTCGCTGTGACCTCACTCAGCGATTCCTGTGCTTCGACGAACTCGCGGAACGCCCGCCAGCGGTAATGTTCAGCGTTCCGGTCTTCGCCTTTCAGCCACTCCGCCTCAAGCTCCTTGAGCTTCTCCGGCGTGACGACACCTAAATCAACCCATTCCCGACTAAACCCGAGGGCCTCGAAGATATCCATGCGGTTTATTCAAGATTCGGCAATCTAACGCCCGGCATTGCCCGCCCGATACGCGGCACGACGGCCACCCGGCTTAACGATAAGAAGAACGCTGATTCGCGTCGGCTCGACTGACTTGTCGGGGACGGCGCGCGATGTCAACGGGCCGCGCTGAAATACTTTTCAACGTCAAACTTATCGGTGAAATAGCGTTCCCTCCATTGCGGGTCCAATCTGTCGAGCAATAACGCTTCGCCCGCCCCCAGCGGATAAAACGCCACACGCTTATAGTCCTCAAGTCGGAGCGTCGTAAGTTCTTCCGTGATATTCCTGAGAGTCTCGTCGGCCACGGCTCGGAAAGGCTTGTAATCTTTCAACGACCGAAACTCTTTGCTCGGCCTGTACCTCTTCGCCGCCAGTTCGGCGATGCGATACTCCGTATACCTCGCCACGCCTTCCTGCCACACCTGAAAAGAGAAGTATCGATAATCGTCGTCGTTAAGCAGCGCCTTAAATTTGCGCCGCGCTTCGAGGTACGCCGAAACTTTGGCGGAGAATCCTCGCTTCTCCCTGGTGTGGAGGGCTTTGGCAAGCGTCCTGCTCATGACGGCGAACTGCTCTTTCACTTCAGGCGCGGAATAGGGGAAAGCATAGTTGAGCATCCACATGCCGGTCTCGTCGCCGCGGGACAAATTCAGAGCGTTGACATCCGTGTAATAGCCCGGCTGTGAATTCTGCAACTGGTGGAAATGCTCGTGGAGCATCGTCACGACCCAGGCGGTGGAAGTTTTTTTGGACGTGTTTTCCGCCCGGCCGATAACGATGGTCGAAACGCCGCCGACGGCGGGGAAGGTAGCCAGGAGAGTCGGGTCAAACTTCCTCTTGCGAAAATAGACGTTGCTCTGCAGACGCGAGTCGTAACCGGCGCTCGTGAAATCTTCCGAGGGCCGCGGGTGGCGAATCAGAAACTCATTCTCGGGAGTGATAAGCAGCACCGCGAAAGGGGCCTTGTCCCAACCTTTCCACACGCGATTGCCCAGGTCCTGCCCGATGCTGAAGGCTTCTGCAATGCGGACGCGGTCGACCTCCGACAGGCCCGGCTTCTGCTGAGCCAAAACGCCCTGCGCCGATAAAAGAAGAACTAATGCGAAGGCAAATTTGGTTTTCATACCTCTTGATTCGCGATTCGTCGGGCGATTAGTTCCAGATTTGACGGCCGCGCGGCGCCGGGCATCACTTGCCCTTCAAGGTCGTAGACGGAGTATGAAAGCCGCCGTGTCACGAGTCGGGCGCGCGTCGTTGTCAGGCGCCACTCACTTCAGTAGGTCGTATCGTGGTTGATATAGCCCGTCCGTCACTTCGACGGTCTCCAAGAGCAGCCGCTCGACACCCCCGACCGCGGCGGCCAGCTCCACAGCAGAGTCGCCCAGGTGCGCGAGCGCCTCACGCACACGCCGCCCGAAGTCCGCCGGGGCGCGCTCGAACTCGGCGACCTCCGTCAAGGCGGTCTTGTCATTAATCGGGTACTTACGGTTTAAGGCGAACAGGACCAACACCAGTTGGTTGACGGCGCGAGTCAGGCAGGCGGCCGTCCCATACACGTCTGCGCGCGCCGCGAACTTGCGTGCGAACGCGGCGAGACCGAACTCGGCCGCCCAGAGGTAATCCCGCACCAAGGCGAGGCGCAGGGCCTCCGGGTATTCCGCGACGCGCCGCTTCAGCACGTCCAGACGCGCCTCCGGGTCGTGCAGCGGCACACACGCCGCGACCTCGCCGAGATACGTCGCGCTGAAGAACCCGAAGGGAGGCTGCTGTGCGTAATCAAGCTCGTACCGGCCCGCTTCCGCCTCGGCGATGACCCGCTCAACGTGTTCGAGGCTGCGGTAGATGAAATCGACGCGCTGCCCGCCGACGGTCAGCCACGCCCCGCCGTTGACCCACGGACCCCACTCGTAAAAGTCCGTGACCACCGGCCCGGCCGTGTCGTTGACGGCCTCGGCCAATTCGCGAACGCTCCCGACGGAGAAAGGCGACGCCTCCGAGTAGAGTAGGCCGAGGTCGATGTCCGAGCCCGGCCGTGCGCGCCCGCGGGCGTATGAGCCGCCGAGCACGACGGCCCTGATTCCGCGAATCGAGCCGAGCCGCCCCGCGAGCGACGACACCAGTTCGCTTTGTCCCTGCGAAAGTTGTTTCACATTTAAGCCTCGGCGATAGCCGGCCTGCCTACGGACGGCGTCGGGCCGGCTCTAAGCCACGCCGCCCTGCTTCAGACTACGCCTCTTACAAAAGTACACGGCCGCCTTACCGAAGGCCCAGATGCCGACGTAATCGAAGAACAGGTCCAACGGGTCGAAGCTCCTGTAACGCAGGAAGAGTTGAGAGACCTCCTCCAGCGTCACCGCCACACACACGATGACGCTGCCCAGCAGTACGCGCCCGGCATACGCGCCGACGGTCCGGCAGCGCAGGCTGGTATTCAACAGGAAGGAGAACAGCCCCATCAGGATGAGGTGGCCGAGCTTGTCACCGCCGGGCACGCTCCTGACGGCCGAGAACAGGCCGTGGTACCGATGGTGGTCAGCCAGATAGACGATGCCGGCGAGGAGCAGGACGTAGAGGGCCGTAAGCAGCTTGGTCATAATCGACGGGTATGCAAGAGCACTCAGTCCTTCTCGATAATCAGGTATAAAGAGCTTTGGAGAAAACCCCCGTGTACTTCAGGCGCTACCCTCCGCAGCAGTGAGGCGTAACGATACTCGTTAGAAAGTCTCCACTTCAGAAAGCCCAACACCCCTCTCTGCCTGTTCGACACGTCCAGGCTGCTTTTAATCTTCAACTCTCTAACGGGCTTCATGGCAAGCTCGAACTCGTGAAAGCTCACCCCGCGGCCCCTCCTGAGAAAATGAAGCCTCGCCTCGTCCGTATACTCTCGGTATAGCTCACGGTAATTATCCCTCGGGCTGAACCGAGAGTACTCGAAAGCCAACTCGTCGGGCAGCCACATGTGAAACGGTAACAGAGAGGTGTGGGCGTCGTAGTACCAGAGCCGATTCGGGGTTTCTATCACGCACCATAGACCGCCGACGGGAAGCATCTGCCATGTTGCTCTCATGGCAGACAATCTTTCTTCCGTCGTCATGTGCTCAAGCGCCGCGTAGAAGATAATAAAATCGAAACGTCGCCCCGCTAATAGCTTATCAACTTCCGTTGCGTTCGCGTGCACAAAGCTCACGTCTAAGCCATAAGCCCGACACCTCTCTTCCGCTACGACGAGGGAATTTGCGTCCACATCAATCGCCGTGACTTCGGCCCCCTGTTCGGCCAGAGCCACCGTGGAACACCCGGTCCCGCACCCGATCTCTAAAATCGACGCGCCCCGCAACGGCACGGCCCCGTCGAGCCACGGGATGACCATATTCCGGTCCGTGTCCAGTCTCCTGAAAAGGTGATTCTCAAGGTCGTTCTTACCCCAATCAGTTGACAGGTATCCTTCCGGGAATCTGGTGAAGTAGTTGTCACGAAGCGACTGTTCGATCAAATGAAATGTCTGCCTATCGACGGCCCTGAAGTTCGAGCGAATGTCACCCTGTCTTGACGAGTCGTAAAGTGGCGTTCGCATATTCGGAGCCGATGGCAACTTTTGTATATGTGGCCTGACAAGAGTCCCTTTTGCGCCTGATACATGGCATTACCCGCGCCGCCATTCAGGATTCAAGAGAGACACGCTGAGGAAGCGTCGGCCGGATGCCGTAGTTATGCTACGTGCCGGGATACGACCCTCAATCCCCCGGCTCAGAGGAAGCGATGCATGACGTAAGCGTCAACCAGCCCCAACTCCCGGTGTCGATACGCCTGCGGCAAAGTCCCGACGATTGAGAAGCCGAGCTTCTTCCACAAAGCGACCGCCGACTCGTTCGTGCTCACGACGATGTTGAACTGCATCGCGCGGAACCCTGCCTTGCGGGCCTCTTCCAGCGAGTGCTCGCACATGGCCCTCCCCACGCCTTTCCCCCGCCCGTCGACGCCTACCATGTACCCGGCGTTCGCCACGTGAGAGCCGAGGCCGGGCTGGTTCGGCTTGAGAATGTAAGTCCCGACGACGCGGCCGTCCACGCAGGCCACGTAGGTCGTGTGCCCGCCCGACATCCAGATTGAATGGGCCTGTTCCCGCGTCGTCTCAGGGTCGTAGGTGTAGGTGTCACCTTGCCGCACCACCTCTTGGAAGATACGCCAGATGGCGTCGAAGTCAGCCTCTTCCGCTTTTCTAATCGTTATCATTCACGGCCTTCCGACAGAAGCATAACTTGGGAGCCGAGGTGCGCGTGCGAGCGTCAGGGGGCCGCGTCATCCCCGGCGACTTGTCGGGCATTTTGCAGGTGAATCTTTTCCACAATCTCGTCGATGGTAGGGGAGTAGACACCGTCCGTTGATACATGAAATGTAGGCACATCGAAGTCGGGGGCTTCATACGGACTTGCGGGAGACATGACGCCCGTCGCCCTGTACAACGAAACTCGCTTGTCTCCGTGATAGAACTCCCTGCCCGGGTCGTCCAGACCCCGCTGTAGGTGTCGTCTGGCCGCCATGTCGCCGTCTATCGAGCAAACGATAATGAAGGGGCTGCCGATTTCCGCGATTCGGACCATCCTCGGCTCCCAAACCTTGTGCTGGAATGCGGCCTCGATGATGATTGAAACCTTGTTGGCGAGGTATTGGTTTACGACATCGAAGAAGAAGTCGGACACTACGGCGTTGGTGTCTGCCGGTAGCTGATCGTGCTTGACCCCGAACGTGTTGACGTAACCCTCTTTGATTTCGTCGCGGCTGATGACCGGCATCCGGAGTCGTTCGCCCAGCTTTTTCGAGAGGGTCGTCTTACCGGCCCCGGGCCTTCCCGTGACGATTATACATTTCGGCTTGTTGCGCATGTATCTGCTTCGCCCGATTGAGCAGGGAGAAGTGTCTGACGATAGGTCTTATATCCTGCTGAGTTACTCTCGACCGCCGCACGATACTTAGCAGGCCGTTGAAAAAAAATCGGTGAAAGATTTTCCCGCTCGCGCGTTCATGTTGATGATGAAGAAAAAAATCGCGACGCTTATCATTCTGGCGCTTCAGTTTACCTCGTTCGCGCAGGAAGCGCCGAGGGAGGCCCGCCTGGCGCCGGTTTACGAGAACGGCAGGTGGGGCTATGCCGACCAGACAGGGAAGGTCGTCATCCCCGCGCGGTTCGACGCGGCCCGCCCCTTCGCGCGCGGGCTGGCGCAGGTGGGACTGGTGGACGAGGAGTTGCCCGAAATAGACGCGCGCCCCAACCTCAGGTGGGGCTACATCGACGAGCGCGGGCGCGTCGTCGTCGAGCTTCGTTACGCGGTCCTGCGCGACTTCTCGGAGGGCTTAGCGGCGGCGGCCGTGCTGGACCCTGAGAAGCCGGAAAGACCCTCCGTCAGGCGCGGCGACCGGCGCAACCTCAGGTGGGGCTACGTGGACCGGACGGGGCGCGAAGTAGTCCCCATGCAGTTCCTCTCGGCCGGGGACTTCGCGGAAGGGTTGGCGCCCGTGAACCCCGGCGGCGAAAGCTCTATCTGCGGCCCGCCCGCCAACTACGGCTACATAGACAAGACAGGCGCGTTCGTCATCAGGCCGCAATTCGCCAGCGCCTCGCGGTTCGAGAAAGGGCGTGCCCGCGTCTCGGTCGGCCGCACCACCTACGTCGGAAGGTGCGTCTGCTGCGCGCCCCGTTTCATCGGCAAGCACGGCTTCGTAGACAGGGGCGGCAACTTCGTCGCGGACGAGACGAAGGACGGCGGCGCGGCGCCCGGAGAAGGTTGGGATTACTGACGGATGAAGCTCGCAAGACTTCTTATTTTTCTCTGGCTCCTGGTCGCCTTCGCCTTACCCTGCGCGGCGCGGCAGAGGCGCGCAGGGACCCACGCGGGGCTGCACCCGGTCGCCGACGCGCAGGGCAAGTGGGGCTTCATCGACCGCACGGGCCGCTTCCGCATCCCGCCGCGCTACAACGGGGCCGGCCAGTTCTCGGAAGGGCTCGCTTACGTCTGGTTCTGGGAGGGCAGGCAGCAAACCGACGGCGTCGTCGACGTGAACGGCAGGTTCACGAAGCTCCCCCCGACGAACGATTACCATTTCATCTTCCGCGACGGGCTGGCGAGATTTCAGACGCCGCTCGGGCAGGAAAGAAAATATGGGTACATGGATAAGACCGGGCGCGTGGTCATCAATCCGCAGTTCCACAACTCCGGGCATTTCTCCGAAGGGCTCGCGTGGGTGTCCGTGCTCAAAGAGGGGAAGTGGCTCTACGGCTTTATCGACAAGACGGGGAAGTTCGTCATCGAGCCGCAGTTCGTTTACCAGCCCGGCGACTTTGTAGACGGACTCGCCAAGGTGGTCGGCCAACACAGCTCAGGCTTTATCGACCGGTCGGGCAGACTCCGCATCGAGGTCGAGTCAGAGCACGCGGACGATTCCTTCTCCGAGGGGCTGTTGGCAATCATTCAAGGCGACCCGCCGCGCGGCGTCTACCTCAGGCGCGACGGCCGGGTGGCCTTCGAGATACCTTTCTGGCAGCAGCGCACCGCACGCCAGCGCTCGCTCTACACCGTCCGCCGCCTACAACTCGCGCCCTTCTCCGAGGGCCTCGCGCCGGTCTTATCTTTTAACAAGCTCGGCTTCATTGACGCCGCGGGCAGGGTCGTCATTGAGCCGCTGTTCCGCGGGACGAGCGGGTTCTCAGAGGGCCTTGCGGCCGTCAAAATAATCGGCAACGACGGCGAATACGTGTGGGGTTACATCGACCGCGCGGGGCGCTTCCGCGTAGCGCCACAGTTCAGGGAGGCGCACCCGTTCGCGGGCGGCCTCGCTCACGTCGTGACGGCCGACGGCAAGGGGCTTTTAATCGACGGGAGCGGCAACGTCGTTTGGCGACTTAGAAAGTAGCGGGCCGGTTTGTTAACGGCGGTGTCGTGCGCGGTGGGGCTAAAGACGCGGCGCCGGCGGCGTCGGTTCGCGGGGGAACGACGCGGGGCGTGTGTCCGTGTGGCGGTTATTATCTAGCGAGTTGCTGCCGCGTGCCTTTGGAACGCCCTGACGTTTTCGCGCACGGTGTTGATGAACTCTTCTCTGGCTTCCCCCGCTTCGGGCTGCGGCACCGTGAACTCTTCGCGGGCCGTCACCGACCCGGTCGAATGAAGAGTGACCCTCAGACTATCGGCCTCCGCGGCCTGTACCGACACCTGAAGCTCGACGCCCTCGTTCCTCGCGATGCCTTCAATCAATTCGGCTATCTCTGCTTCGGTCACTTCGTACCGCCTTTCCTCCTGTCATCGTCGCCCTGTCGCTCTTTCCTGGCCTGCCTGCAATCCTTGCAGCGCCGCGGCGCCGAAAAGCCCTTCTCGGCATAAAACGCCTGGTCCTTGGCGCTCCAGACGAAGTCGTGGCCGCAGTCGGCGCAGGTCAGGTGTTGGTCGTAATGTGCGCTCACTCGTTCCCGCCTTTCTTCTCCGCCGCCTTCTCAGAGGCTTTTCCGATTCCCAATTTCGACATCATGTCGCCGGCGTACTTGACGTAGAAGTCCTTCAGCGCCTTGCGCTGCTCGGCCTCGCGCGCCTCCGGGTCGGGGTTGTCCGAGCGCAACTGCGGCGGCTCCTCCCCCCTTGCCTTCAGGTCGCGCTCAAGCTCGGCGATCCGGTCGTCGGTTTCGCTCACAGGTTCCCGCCTTTCTCACGTGCCTTCAGTAGTAGCAAACTCATCTTATCCTTCCGTCCAGTCGTTAGCCAGTACGCGGCGGGCGCCGGATAAATCCGGAAGAGTGTCGAGTCTCAATTGACAAGCGGCCGGGAGGGGCGTATTGTGTGCCCGCCCTCTTGACCCCCAAAAGGAGTTTAGAGAGCGAACGAGGCCGCCGGGGAAGCGAGGCTCCGGCGGCCTCGCCGTCTGTGTGCGAGCGAACGCCATTGTTAGGCGAGGCTTCGCACGCACGCGCACACCACCGACACGAAGGCGCGGAAAATCGAGTGAGCGACGTTAGATGGCGCCCTTCGCGCAG
>Ga0268242_1000023_pt1 | contig 20864 bp, 15 predicted proteins | sample BulsoiFelSFmetaG_FD_200253 | JGI IMG/M metagenome (GOLD analysis project Ga0268242, IMG submission 200253) | Bulk soil microbial communities from Mexico - San Felipe (SF) metaG (v2) (version 2) | ecosystem: Environmental > Terrestrial > Soil > Agricultural land | place: Mexico: San Luis Potosi... | reverse complement strand
CGCTCGCCGAAGAGTGCTTTGACATCTCGAAGGTGATCGAGAGACTACGCGCCTGCTACGATGAGTTGCTGGAACGAAAGCTCCCTGCGTACAAATTAGAAACGTACTCGAAACCCCTGCCGCGACCGGGCGAGGCGGAGTCATATGAGGGACGTTGATGGCTCGGGCCAACTCAAGATTGATCTGATGACGAACAAAAACATTCTAGTGATCGCCGCTCACCCCGATGACGAAGTGATTGGAGCAGGCGGGACGATAGCCGCACATGCGGCCAGGGGCGACCATGTTTTTATCGCCATCCTGACCGAAGGCGCGACCGTGCAGTTCCCAGACGACCCCGACAAGATTTCTTTGAAGAAGCAGCACGCGCTCAAAGCTGCCGAGATATTAGGGGCGAGGAAAGTCTTTGCTGGAGATTTCCCTGACCAGCGGCTCGACGTGACGCCTGTGCTCGAAGTCAACCGTTTCATCGAGCAGGTCGCGCGCGAAGTTGAACCGCACGTCATCTACACGCATCACTTCGCAGACCTCAACAGCGACCACCGCGTTGCCTACGAGGCGGCAGCCGTGGCCGCGCGACCCTTCAGCCTCCCGTCCTTCGAGAGCCTCCTCTGCTACGCGGTGGATACGCTGACGCACGCGGGGCAAGGCGCGCCGCAGTTCAACGTCTATTCTGACATCGGTGGGACGCTTGAATTGAAGCTCAAGGCAATGCAGGTTTACGAGACGGAGGCGCGCGCCTATCCGCACCCGCGCTCCGTTGAGGCGATGCGTTACATGGCCCTGCGCAACGGCGCGATGGTGGGTCTCGGCGCGGCGGAACTCTTCCAATCTGTTCTGGAGATTCGAAAGGTCTAATGCAGTGTCGAAGGCAAAGTGGTCGGAGAAGTTATTCCTGTTCGTGAAGCGCGCGCTTGACTTGCTCGTGGCCTCGCTCGCGCTCGTGGTCCTCTCGCCGCTTATTGTGTTGATTGGTGTAGCCGTCAAGTTAAGCTCGCCGGGACCTGTCCTCTTCCGACAGGCGCGGCTCGGCAAAGAAGGCGTCCCCTTCGTGCTCTATAAGTTTCGGACCATGCGCGATGGCGCGGCAGTGATGAGGGGCGCTGATGGTTCAGCCTTCGTCGGCATAGGTGACCCGCGACTGACGCGGACTGGGCGCTTTCTGCGAGACTACACGATGGACGAGATTCCGCAACTGCTCAATGTGCTCAAAGGCGAGATGAGCATCATCGGGCCGCGTCCTGACCTGGTCGAACAGTTAGAACTCTATGATGACATGATGAGGCGCAAGCTCGAAGTCAAACCCGGCATGGCCTGCCTCTCGCTTCTTAAAGGGCGCAACTCGCTGCCCTGGTACAAGCGCGCCGAACTGGACGTTTATTACGTGGACCATCGCTCGCTCAGACTCGACGCAGAAATTTTCTTTAAGGGTTGCATCTCGGTGCTTCTGCGCCGAGGCGTCTATTACCCGGAAGACTACAAGGGCGGGACTCGTAACTGAGCGCGCGGCGCGCGGGCTATCAGCAACGGACGCCTGTTGAAGTGCGAAGCCATTGACGATTATTCAAGCCGCAACGCATTAAGCTTATTTTCCGAACATCACCATGCGAGACACATTTCTCCCCTTTTCGCCTCCTTTGATCGGCGAGGAGGAGATTGCCGAAGTCGTTGATACGCTCCGCTCGGACTGGATTACGACGGGGCCGAAGGTCAAACGTTTTGAAGAGGACTTCGCCGCGGCGGTCTGCGCTCCGGCGGCCCTTGCCTTGAGTTCCTGTACGGCAGCCCTGCATCTGGCGCTGGTCGCTCTGGGCATTGGCCCAGGCGATGCCGTCATCACGACGCCGATGACCTTCGTCTCAAGCATCCACGTCATCGAACACGTCGGCGCTCGACCAATCCTGGCCGACGTGCAGTCGGACACCTTGAACATAGACCCCGTGCGGATAGTCGAGGCGATCACGTCGGCGCGGCGCGAAGGATTGCGTGTGAAAGCTCTGCTGCTGGTCCACCTCTACGGACATCCCTGTGACATGAACCCGCTCATGGACATAGCGCGCGAATATGGGTTGGCGGTCGTTGAGGACGCGGCGCATGCTCTGCCAGCTAAACACGAGGGACGCCTGATCGGCTCGTTAGCCAGGCATTATCCGCTTCCCGTGCTCACCTGTTTCTCTTTTTACGCGACAAAAAATCTGACGACCGCCGAGGGGGGAATGTTAGTAGGGCCGCCCGCTTTGATAGACGAGGCGCGCATCTGGAGCTTGCATGGGATGAGCAGAGATGCCTGGGACCGTTACGGTGAAAAAGGGTCTTGGTATTACGAGGTCGTCAGGCCGGGCTTCAAGTATAATCTGACCGACATCCAGGCGGCTCTAGGCTTACACCAGTTGCGCAAACTCGGACAGTTTCAAGCCCGACGCGAAGAGATAGTGCGGCAGTACGCTGAAGGTCTCTCACAATTTGAGGAACTATCTTTGCCGGTCACGCGCCCGGAGGCCGAGCCTGCCTGGCACCTCTATGTCCTCCGGCTGAACATCGAGCGATTGCGGATCACGCGCGGCCAATTTATAGAGGAGCTGAAACAGCGACAGATCGGCTCCAGCGTCCACTTTATTCCCGTGCATCTGCATCCTTACTATCGGGAAAGATACGGCTATAGGCCGGAAGACTTTCCTGTCACCTTCCGCGAATTTCAGCGCATCATCTCTCTGCCGCTCAATCCTCGCCTGAGCGACCGTGATGTCAATGACGTGGTCGAAGCGGTGGGCGATGTCGTGAAGAAATTCAGGCGAGAGGCGCGGATGCGAGCGAGCCATCCGGTAACAACCTTCGAGCAGGGAAACAGCGAAAATTAAATCCCTTTGGTAAGAGGCCCTAACAATGATGAACGCGCGAAGAGTATTGAAAGCTAACCAGCTAACCGTCCCGCCCGCGTTGCGGCGGTGGCGAAAACGTTTCTTGAGTAAGAGGAGAATGCACTACGCTCTGGACCTGATAGTCCTGACCGCCGCTTTTTTTCTGGCATACCTCCTGCGATTCGATTTCGACATTCCGCGCGGGCAAAGCACAGACCTTTTTACACAACTCCCCTATGTCGTCCTGCTTCAGATGGCCGCCCTGACGCTGGCGGGCGTTTACACTTTCATCTGGCGTTACGTCGGCATGTCCGAGATCAGGGCATTCGTCAACGCCGCCTTGTGGTCACTGCTCCCGATACTGCTCTTGCGGCTGGCGCTGCCGTCTCAGTGGAACGATTGGCGTGTGCCTTTGTCTATCATTCTGCTGGACACCGGAATCGGCTTCGGCGGCGCGCTCAGCCTGCGCATTCTGCGGCGAGCCTACTACGAAAGCCAGGTGAAGCGGCGCAGAGGTTCTGTCGTCGTCCCTAAGAGACAGCAGCATGTACTTCTGATCGGGGCTGGACGCGCCGGGATGTTGGCCGCCAAAGAGATCAAGGGTCGCGGCGATATGGACCTCCTCATCAAAGGGTTCATTGACGACGACAGGGATAAAGTCGGCTCAATGGTCCAGGGCGTCAGGGTCATCGGGACGACGGCTGACCTGCCGCGACTTGTGCGGGACTTGAAGATAGACCAGGTCATCTTAACGATTGCGCAAGCCCCGCGCCGCGCCGTCCGCCGCATCGTCAATATCTGCGAGCAACTCCCGATCAAGATTCGTGTGATCCCCGGCCTTGGCGACTTATTGCAGGGGCACGTGGAGGTGACTCATATCCGGGACATCCAGATCGAAGACCTCTTGGGCCGTGAGCCGGTGGCTCTTGACCTGGAGGGCATCAACCAGTTCCTCGGCGGCAAAGTCGTCATGGTCACGGGAGCGGGCGGCTCCATAGGGTCTGAGCTTGTCCGCCAGGTTGCGCGCTTCGAGCCGTCCTGCCTCCTGCTCGTTGAGCGCGCCGAAGCGTCGCTCTTCAATATTGACCGTGAAGTGCGCGAAGCGCAGCCTGTTTTCCCTGTCATTCCGCTTGTGGCCGACATCGGCGACGAGTCTCGCATGCGCCGCATCATGGACGAGTATTGCCCTCAGATTATTCTTCACGCCGCAGCCCACAAGCATGTGCCGATGATGGAGAGCAACTCAGCCGAAGCTATCAAGAACAATGTCGTGGCGACCTACACCCTTGGGAGTTTGGCTGGCGAGTTCGGCGCGGAGGTCTTCGTCCTCATCTCGACGGACAAGGCTGTGCGCCCGACTTCAGTCATGGGGGCGTCAAAGAGGATGGCCGAGCTGGCCGTTCAGAGCCTCGATAAGCGTTTCCAAACGCGCTATGTGGCGGTTCGTTTCGGCAACGTCATCGGCTCGACTGGATCAGTTATCCCGATCTTCCGCGAGCAGATCAGCAAGGGCGGACCCGTAACCGTCACGCATCAAGAGATGCTGCGTTATTTCATGACCATCCCGGAGGCCGCGCAGTTGGTGCTGCAAGCTGGCGGCTTCGGTCAGGGGGGAGAGATTTTCGTGTTGGACATGGGCGACCCGGTCAAGATTTTAGACCTGGCCATTGACACCATCACCCTCTCTGGGCTGAAGCCTTACGAGGACATTGACATCGTCGTCACCGGCGTCCGCCCCGGCGAGAAACTGTTTGAAGAGTTGGCTGTCGCCGAAGAACAGTTGACCAAGACGCGCCACCCAAAAATCTACATCGGCAAGATTGCCACCTATCCCGAAGAGAAGGTCGTCGAGGCTCTCCAACATCTGGAGGTATTTGCAAGACACGGCGACGAACAGACGATCCGCAAGTATCTTGTTGATTTCTTGCCCGAGGCCAACCTCAACGGTCGCTGTGGGCAGACAGACGAGAGGATGACTCAGCCCTCACTGCATGAGCAGTTGACACAACCAGTCTGCGCGGAAAACCCGGCGTGAAGAATCAGGCAGAATTGCTTAATGCGGGTTGAAAAGCGCAAGAAAGCTCCTTCCGTCAATCCGCAATCGGAAGGATTGCCAGAGGTGGCACGCCAAACTTTGAAAGGAGAGCGTCTGGTCCACCTGCTGGAACGTGGCATCTTCTTCTCTACTCTCCTCCTGATCGTTCTCGCAGCGATTCCTTACGGCTCAATAGAATTTTGGTGGGCATCGTTTTTTGAGATTGGCGTTTTCGCCCTCACCGCTCTCTGGTCTGTGGAAGCGTTTCTCGGCGACGGTTTCCATCGGCGACGCTGGGACCGACTACTGATTCCCTGTGTCGCGCTAACTCTTTTTTCACTCCTCCAGACAATCCCATTCGGGGCGGGCGAGGCGCGGGGCGGGGTCACAAACGCGCTCGCGTCTGCCGTGAGCGCCGATCCGTTCGAGACATTCAGTTTCGCCCGCAGACTCGCAGCCCTCACTCTCCTCGGCGCGCTTCTGCTGCGCTTTACAACGAGTCGCCGTCGTCTTCACGCGCTGGTCTTCACGGTCATCGGGATTGGAGTGGCGAGCGCGCTCTTCGGGATGCTGCGTCAGGCCACACAACGCGCTGAGATGGGCTTCGGCCTGCCAGCGCTGCCGCGCGGCATTGGGTACGCCCAGATCATCAGCCGTAACCAGTTCGCCTTCATGATGGAGATGGCGCTTGGCCTCGCCTGGGGCATGATGTTCCGACGCGGGCGTAAGTTTGAAACTGCACTCGTTTACTTCTTGCTGTCATTGCCTATCGGCGCGGCGTTGATTCTGGCGAACTCTCGCGGCGGCATCCTGACGATGATGTGCCAGTTGTTGTTGCTTGCCTTTCTGGTCGTGCCATCCTTGCTCTCCCGCAAAGAAAGAGAAGACGGGGGGCATTCACGCCCTCCGCGTCGTGGTCGCTTGCTCGCTTCGCTCGTAGCTCGTGTCGTCCTCGTCATTGCTCTGCTCGGAGCTGCCGCAGTCGCGGTCGTTTGGGTGGGAGGCGAGCGCGTCGTGAGCAACCTGAGCACCGTGCGCGAAGAGCTTGGACCAGAGGGCTCGCCAGCGCGTTGGAATGTTCGCCGCGTTGACATCTGGCGGGCGACCGTTGAATTGATTAAAGATCATCCGCTCGTGGGCGTCGGCTTCGGCGGGTACTGGACGGCGATCCCGCAATACCATAACGCCTCGGGCGCGTACACGCCGCAGCAAGCGCACAACGATTATCTGGAATTATTGGCGAGCGGCGGGGTGATCGGCCTAATTATCTTCCTGTGGTTCGCGTTCCTTTTACTGAAACGGATACGAGAGGTGCTTCTGCATGCCGACCGCTTCCGTCGCGCCGCTTGTCTGGGTGCGCTTCTGGGTCTCTTCGGCATCGCCGTGCATAGCCTCTTTGACTTCGGGCTGCACATGACGATTAACGCGGCCCTCTGCGTTGCGCTCATCGCTATTGCGACCGTAGATGTGCAGGAAGCAGGGCCAAAGGAGTAACAGAAAGCGGGAATAAGCGAGAACTATTATTCACTGAAGATTCATCCGGCGGTAACGTTGAGGCAACTTTTTTTTAGCAAGATAAAGTGTAACTGAAAATTAATGGCTTACTTTATTTTAACGGCTTGACCTACGGTCTTAACACTGGTAAAAAACAAGCGCAATTTTAGCGTTAACCTGCCTGAGTTAGAGCGCGTTGTTGTAAGTGCTCTTCCAAGTCTGGAACAATCTAAGGGTCGCTCGCGAGGAACGGTTTTTTAACGGTCTATGCCAGTCGTCAAAGGCCGATGCTCGAATTAAAAAGTTTCTCCTCGTGTGTGCATTTAGCACGCCTTGGGAAGGAGTTTAGAAGTATCCCGAGGCGTTAACCAATCAAGTTACAACCACGAAAGGATTCCCCGTGTTGTCATCGTCATTCCACCCCCAGCGCACTACGTCTGCGCGCACTAGAATTATCGTCCTTCTCATCGTCGCCTTCGGACTCGTCGCGCCCGCCTTTTTCATCGTGCGCGTCACCGCCGACACAGGCACGAGTAGCATCTCGCTGACTACGCTCGACGCGGCCATCCCGACCGAAACCTTCGACACGCTCTCGAACACGGCAGGCAGCACGACGAACACGACGCTCCCCACAGGCTGGTACATCACAGAGGGAGGCGGCGGCGCACGCGACAACGAGCAGTACGCCGTGGACACAGGCGCTAGCACCACTGGCGACACCTACAGCTACGGCGCGGCTGCCTCGACCGACCGCGCGCTCGGCGAGTTGCGGAGCGGCACGCTCATTCCTCTCTTCGGCGCGAAGTTCACTAACAACACGGGCGCGACCATTACCTCGCTCGACGTTTCCTACGTCGGCGAGCAGTGGCGTTTCGGCGGGGTTCACTCAACTGTTGCCGACCGCCTGGACTTTCAATACAGCACTAATGCGACAGACCTTTCAACGGGGACGTATTTGGACGCAAACGCCCTCGACTTCAACCCGCCCATAACAGCGGGAACTGCCGGTGCGCTCGACGGTAACGCCGCCGCCAACCGCACGGCCATCTCTTCGACTATCACCGGCCTGAGCATCCCTGCGGGCGCGACCTTCTTCATCCGCTGGAATGACGTTGATGCCACCGGTGCGGACGACGGTCTTGCTATAGACAACTTCTCCGTCACGCCGCACGGTGGGGTTGCGACGCCGACGCCGACACCGACGCCATCGCTCTCCATCAACGACGTGTCGCAGGCAGAAGGCGACGCGGGCACGACTAACTTTAACTTCACCGTCAGTCTCTCGACACCAGCGCAGGCGGGCGGTGTCTCCTTCACGGTCAACACCGCTGACGGCACGGCGACTGCGCCGAGCGATTACACAGCAATCGTCAACGGCGCTGGCAGTATTGCTGAAGGCAGCAGCTCGACGCAGGTCACAGTCTCTGTCAACGGCGACACGACGCAGGAGCCGAACGAGACATTCTTCGTCAACATCTCGAACGTCACGGGCGCTGGCGTCACAGATGGGCAGGGGCAAGGCACTATCACTAACGATGACGTGACGCTCACGAAGATTCACGACATCCAGGGCAACGGCAACACCTCGCCCATCGCAGGGCAGAACGTCACGACACGCGGCATCGTCACAGGCATCAAGGCAGGCTCATCCGGCGGCTTCTTCATACAGGAGCCTGACGCTACCGTTGACGCAGACCCGAACACGTCTGAAGGCATCTTCGTCTTCACGGGCTCGACAGTGCCGGCGGCGGCGGTCGTCGGCAATCTAGTGCAGGTCAATGGCACGGTGCAGGAGTTCATCCCCTCCGCCGACCCGGACCAGAAGCCCGAGACCGAGCTTTCGGGGACGATAACCGCCTCCGTTCTTTCGACTGGCAACACGCTCCCCGCGCCCGTGACGATCACAGCCGCGGACACCTTGGTCAATGACCTCAACAACCTCGAACGCTACGAGGGGATGCGCGCCACTGTCCCGTCTCTGACCGTGATTGCGCCGACGCAAGGGACAATCACGGAACCTAGCGCCACGGTTTCGTCGAACGGCGTCTTCTATGGCGTCGTCACGGGCGTTGCGCGACCCTTCCGCGAGCCGGGCGTCAATGCATCAGACCCGCTTCCGCCGGGTTCGCCCGCGAACGTCCCGCGCTTTGACGAGAACCCTGAGCGCCTGCGCGTTGACAGCGACGCCCAGCCGGGCACGACTGCGCTCAATGTCTCGGCGGGTGCTGTCATTACTAATGTGACGGGGCCGCTCGAACATGCCTTCCGTACCTGGACCATCTTGCCGGACACGACGTTGACGGCGACGAACGGCGGCGCAACGCCTGTGCCCACGCCGACCGCCAACGAATTCACTGTCGCTTCCTTCAACATGGAGCGCTTCTTCGACACCTCGAACGACCCCAACACCAGCGATCCTGTGTTGACGCAGGCGGCCTTCGATAAGCGCGTCAACAAGGCTTCGCTCATCATACGCACCGTCCAGCGTTACCCAGATGTGATAGGCGTTGAGGAGATGGAGAACCTGACGACCCTGCAAGCGGTCGCGGCCAAGGTCAACTCTGATGCGCAGACGATTGATGGTTTGCCCAATCCGAACTACGTTGCGTACCTCGTCGAGGGCAACGACATCGGCGGCATTGACGTGGGCTTCCTCGTTAAGGAATCACGGATCACGACTGTGGACGTGACGCAGATAGAGCTGGCCGGTTGCAACCACAACACAGGAGCTGGCTGTTATAGCTACACCAACCCGAACACGGGCGGGCAGGAGCTTTTGAACGACCGTCCGCCGCTCGTGCTGCGCGCCACCGTTCAACGCCCCGCGCTCTACGGCGGCGGGACTGTTCCCTTCACAGTTATCGTCAACCACCTGCGCTCGTTATCGAGCATTGACGACGACGTGACACCGAACGGCACGGGCACAGAGGGTGGTCGTGTGCGCGCCAAGCGGAAAGCGCAGGCAGAGTTCCTGGCCAACTACATTCAGTCGCGCCAGACGGCAGACCCGAATGAGAAGATCGTCACCGTCGGCGACATGAATGCGTTTCGCATCAACGATGGCTACGTTGACGTGATAGATACTGTACTCGGCACGCCAGTGCCCGATGATCAGACAGTCGTTCCGGGCGACGGCGCAGACCTCGTCAACCCGGATCAGACAGACTTGGTTGACACGCTCTCGCCGGACCAGCGCTACTCCTATTCGTTCGATGGAAACGCGCAAACACTGGACCACGTCATCGTCAACCCGAACGCCCTGGCGATAGTTAGTCGCTTCGCCTATGCGCGCGACGACGCAGACCAGCCGGTCAAAGATTATGAGGACGGTAACGTCCCAGACCGCATCTCGGATCACGATCAACCGGTCGCGTACTTCAGCCTCGCGCCGACGACGCCGGACGTGGCAATCTCTATGACGGCGGATCGCAACCCTGCGCCCGTCGAGTTTAACTTCAACTACAACATCACGGTCACAAACACCGGGTCGCCTGCGTCGAACGTGCAGGTCACAGACACTCTGCCTTCGCATGTCACGCTGACCGCGATGCTGACATCACAGGGCACTTGCTCGTTCGATCCCCTGCTGCGCCAGGTGACGTGTGCTTTGGGTTCTGTCAGCGCAGGCTCGCCCGTCAGCATTCGGATCACGGTCAAGCCACGCTCGGATGGGACGCTCAACAACACGGCTGATGTTACAGAGGACGAGGTTGACTCTAATCCAAGCAACAACAGCGCGTCGGTCAACGGTCTTCCAGCGATCACGTACGTGGACCTGGCGCTCTCGATGGTCGAGTCGGCAGACCCGATCTTCAGCGGACAGAACGAGACCTACACGCTCACGTTGGGGAACATCAACACGTATTCGAATGCCACGGGCGTTGCGCTGACCGACACGCTGCCCGCTTCGATGACGTTCGTCTCGGCAACGACATCGCAAGGCTCGCTCGTCACGCCTCCCGTCGGCTCTACGGGTACTGTGACTGCCAACCTCGGCACGATAGCTCCGGGTGCGACCGCGACCGTAACCATCACGGCCAAGTCAACTGCCCCGGGTGACATCACGAACTCGGCCTCTGCGACGAGCAACGAGAGCGACTTCGATGCGACCAACAACACTGCGAGCCAGACGACGACCGTCAAGGTCGCGGCTCTTCAGAAGTTATTGCTTGCTTCGCAAACGCTCATCGGTGGTTGCCAGAATACGACGGGCAACGTCTATCTGACTGGCCCAGCCGGACCAGGCGGCGTGACGGTGTCGCTCTCGACGACCAGCCTCGCTGGCGTGAGCGTGCCCGCGAGCGTGTTCATTCCTGAAGGGCAGACGGTCAGCCCGGCGTTCAGCGTGACCACTTCACCTGTGGCGACCAAGCAGGTAGGCACGGTCAACGCCACGCTCGGCCAGACGACGGTCAGCCGCGGCCTGACCATCAACAAGGGAACAGGTGTCTGCCCCCCGTAAAGGATGTGCACAAGGTACTCGAATAGTTAAGTGGTAGCGAGAACTAACGAGTAGATGTGACTAATCAATGAGGCTGTAAAAGAGAAGCAGGCTGTCCGAGATTGTGCTGTTCGGGCAGCCTGCTTCTTTGTTCAAGAATCACCCGTGCAAATCTTTTCATGTTGAGCTTACACGTAAACAGAATCAATCTGTTGAAATTCGCCGCCGTCGGATGTTTGCTGTTGGCGAGCATCTTAGGCATCGCTCTGCTTAAGAATAAAGTCCCGCCGAGAGCGCTCGGGGGAAGTCGTGAGGCGGCCTCTCTTCGTGATAAAGAGGAAGAGGCGCTTTCAGAATCGCAAGCAGCGCAGCCCGCGCGCAGTCCTTCGCTTTCACGCCTGCCGCCGGATGTGGTTCGTGACTACAGCTACAACGCCGTGCATCTTTTGAACGGCGCGGGCGCGCCACTCTATGCTGCTGACGAACGCTACAAGACGTTCCTTGAGCGCCTGCGCGAATTCCCGCCGGACATCCTCATCGTCGGCAAAGAAGCGCCGCTGACGCACAGCCTCGGCCCCATTCTCTCCTTCGGAGGCGAGAACAGAACTTTCCCGCCTCTTCCTAACCACAAAGGCGAAGCCCCGCGTCGGCTGCTCACGCCAGATGAATTGCGTCTGCGGATTAAAGCCACCGAGCGGTTCGTCAGCGACGTTCATTCGGCTGGCGTCAAAACGGTCATCCCCTACATCTCTCCGATGACAATGCTTGGTAACGTCGAGCATCGTCAGGGATTTTTTCAGTTCTTCGACGATTGGGACAAGTACGCGCAAGCGTTTGAATTGGGCGCGCGTCCAGAGGGCGACCCGCTCGACTGGACGCAGAGAGACAAGAAAGGGGAGACATATTTTCGTGTGGGCGGAGGGAGCGAGGACGACCAGGGACTGACTCGCTACAGCATGTGCATTAATAATCCTGGCTGGCGGCGCTGGCAGATGATCGTCGCAGACTGGATCGCGCGCGTTGGCTACGACGGAGTGTGGATGGATAACGTGCTCGTGCACAGGTGCTACGATAAGTATTGCCAAGCAGTGGCGAAAGAGATGGGAACGGACCTGGACCATAACGCAGACCGCGTCTGGCTTGAGAGCTACTTGCGCTACTTCGATGACCTGCGGCACGTTGGAGGCTCACGCCGTCACGGCGACTTCTTTCTCGGGGGCAATTATATCGAGCTGCCTTTCCAGCGAGCGGTGACGGACAAGCTGGACCTCTGCATGGTCGAACAGGTGTGGCTCGGCGCGGCGCGCATCCTCTGGCCGGGAGGTGTCTGGACCGGCTACTATCCCCCGCTCCCGAATCAAAAAGTTCTCGGCAACCGGACGCAGGGGACGAATGAGTCGCGCTCTCTCAATAATCTGTGGATCGCACAACTGGCCTATGCTATGCGAGGGGGAAAAGGCGTTCACTTGCTTGCCGGTGCGCCAGCCGGTAAGGGGCCTGAGTTCGCGCATAACGAAGACTCCGCAACGCTTGCTCTCGCCGAAGGCGCGACCTTCGGCGGCGGCGTCGCCGTGCAGGTGGTGGGACAGTATCCGTTTCATAGCGACAATGACATCGGCGCAAACAAGGGGCGGAAGCGGTTCTTTACATTCGGGCGGGCGCACCGCGAGCTATACGAACAACTGCTGCCTGCTGGCGACGTAGCGATAGTTGTTTTCCCGGACCAGGACGCGGCGGCTTTAGTCGAAGCGCAGCAGGTACACGAAGCCCTGCTCTGGCGTGGCGTGCTCGTAGATGTGCTTGATGGCGACAAGCAGACGCCCGCGTCACTTGCCCGCTACGGTCTCGTGGTCGTGCCCGGACGCCCCCTCTTGCCGTCATGGATGAAGACGCTCCCCTTGCTGCAAAGTCCAGACCCGCTGACACCAGAGGAGGTGCGGGAAGTAAAAAAGAGTTTTCAAAGGGAGCGTGAACTACCACAGCTCAGGCAGACTAAATTGAGCGGCCTGGTGGTTGAGCGAGCCGCAGCCCTGCGCGCTTTGACCTTGCCGGAGGACTCTTTAATCGAAGGCTGTGCCTGGGCCAACGACCGTCGAATGGTTTTGCACCTGCTCAATTTCCGCGTCCCCATCGGGCTTGCAAACGGCGGCAAGGTTAAGGCGGTCGGCGACATCAACGTGCAATTGAAACTGCCGAAGGGGAAGACCGTGCGGCAGGTCATGCTCTATTCGCCCGACGGTCAGGAAGCGCAGGCGTCACCCTTTAAACAGAGCGGCGACACGCTCACCTTCAAGGTTGCTTCGGTGCGCGTTTACGAAGCGTGTGAAATAATCTTTCGCTAGCTCATCAGAAGCTGTGATAGTAAGCCAATGAGCCGGAAAAAGTTGACCTTTGGGCGGACGGGAAGTACACTTCCCATCGGGTTGAAACGCTTGCCTGGCAGTTTATGGCTTCAGTTTCCAGAGGGTCACGCCCTACCCGGACGAAGGAGATATCAGGCCATGATTTCAAGGTACCGGAACATTCCGAAGTGGGTCGCCCTGCTTACATTGTTCTGCGTCATGCAGATTTATGTGTTCGCTGGCGGGACCAATTCTTCGATGCTCACCGTGCCGAGCGCAATGCCCAGCCCGCAGACGGGCGGCACGCTTAGGACCACAGGCGGCCAGCCCGTGACCGTCAACGGCAACAGCGTCACACCTGGAACGACGATCCTCACCGGCTCAACCATTGAGACGGGAACGGGTGTGGGAGCCACCATCGGCCTCGGGTCACTGGGAAGCGTCGAACTCGCTCCGAACACGAAAGTGGTCGTTGATTTCAGCGGCAAGGAGATCAAGGTCACGCTCACCGAAGGATGCTTGATCGTGCGCTATAAGAGCGGAGTCTATGCCGAGATAGACACAGCCCAAGGGAAGGTGGCGGCGAGCGATGCACGGCCAACCACAGACGGTGTGCTGGATGTCTGCCAGCCTCCGGGCGCTCCTTCAGCGATTGTTAATCAAGGTGCGGCGGCCAACGCAGGCGCAGGCGCAGGACCAGCCGCAGCTTCCTCCGGCGTCAACAAAACGCTCGTGGCTGTCTTACTAGGTGCTGGTAGTGTTGCTGTGGTCGGAATCATTCTAGCGGGTGGTGGAAATAACCCCAGTCCGAGCACACCGTAATAATTCTAACCTGACATTTCTCAATACAATTTCAGAGCCTGAGGAAGGGCACGCTTTCAAGTGCCCTACAGGCTTTTTTCATGGCTTGGATTTAACCTCATCACGTGCCGTTTCAATCTGATCCTATAAGAAGCTTCATGGATTCTAGATTTCTACGGGGCCTGGCCGCTGTCGTTCTCCTGTTCTCATGTGCGCTCGCGATGCGAAGCGCCTGGCATGCTGGCGTCGGTCGCTTGCTGGCGAAGGACGCCAGCCGCACCCTGCTCAAAGAGCAGGCCGAGAAAGCAGTTGGGATTAGCCCAGCCGACCCGGAAACACATGCGGCACGCGCCCTGGTGCTGTACAACTCGAACGACATTGAGAGCACACTCGTGGAGTTGGAGCGCGCCGTTGCGCTCCGCCCGCGCGATTACCTGCTGTGGCTTCAACTCGGACGTGGGCGCGATGAAGCCGCCGACACTGAAGGCGCACTCGTCGCTCTGCAAGAAGCCATCAGGCTCGCCCCTGACTACTCGGAGCCACGCTGGCAGTACGGGAATGTGCTCTATCGCGCAGGCCGTTTCGATGAAGCTTTTGGCGAATTGAGGCGGGCTGCCGAATCAGACCCGGCGCTGTTTCCGGTCCTCATTGACCTCGCGTGGGGCACCTACAAGGGTGACGCGGGGGCTGTTGAAAGGATCGTGAATCCTCAAACAGACGCTCTTCGTCTTTCTCTTGCGCTCTTCTTTGTGAAAAAGGGGCAGATCAATGAGGCTCTCTCGCTCTTTCGCGCCGCGCGTGGGATTTCAAAAGAAGATCAAAGAAATCTTCTCTCCGAGTTGATGAAGTCCAAACAATTCAAAGCAGCACATGAAGTGTGGGTGGCGGGTCATGAGGCAGAGGGAGATCATCGGCCAGAAGAGTTAACGGCTATTACCGATCCTGGCTTCGAGGGTCGTATCAACCTCTCGGAAGTCGGCTACGGCTGGCGGCAGGAACGAAACCTTGAGGGCGTCAGGTTGTCGTTGGAGACGAAGGGGCCGCGTTCAGGCGCGCGCTGTCTGCTGATTGAGTGGAGCGGAGCTTCCCAACCTGAAGCCTCCGTCATTTCCCAACTCGTCCTCGTCGAGCCAAACACACGCTATCGCCTCAGTTTCTTTGCGCGCACGGAGGACCTGGTGACGGGCGGACTCCCTTTGCTAAGCGTGGTGGACGCAAGCGATGACGCGGCGCGTCCTCTGGGCCAGTCGAGGCCGCTGTCTCCAAGCGCAAGGGAATGGCAAGAGTACGAGACGACATTGACGACTTCGGGGACGACGGAAGCTATTGTCATCAGCATCCAGCGTCAGAACTGCCCGACTAGCCCCTGCCCCATCTTCGGGCGCGTCTGGCTGGATGATTTCTCGCTCCAGAAATTGTGATGATTAGACAAATCCAGCGGGCTAAAAATCATCGGTCTTTCTATCGAACTCAGGTTATCCTTACTCCTCCCCCACTTTTTTAATCGCCTCAAACGTCCCTTCACTAATCGTTCCTGCGTATCCTCTAAAGCTCCAGCTTCCTTTATACCTTTTGCCTTCGACGCGGCCTCGCAAATAGACATTCGCGTCATCAATGTTCGGGTTCAGATTGATAATCAACTCGCCATCTTTGATTGAGCCGACCAGTTCGCCAGTGCCTTCCTGCGAGCCTATCCTTTCCTGATGCCCTACTTTCTCCAGCTTCCAGTTGCCCTTGACCTGTGTCACCTCGTCCGCATAGATACGCTTGCGCTCGACGGAAGTGATTGACAGCGTGCCTTCAACCACACGCTCGCCTTTCTGATCGTAGCTGGAGTAATGATAGTCGCCGAGCAGTGGAGAAGAGTTCTGCTCTGATGTGTTCTGCGCCGTAGGTTTTGTCGCAGAGTTTGTCGTCGAGCAGGAGGCCAGAGCGTAACAGCTCAAGGTTAAGATCATCAGGTATGTAAAGACAGCTTTCATCGTTTACCTCCAATCACAAGCGAAGAATAGAACGCTCACATTTGAGAAATCTTGCCGAGCGAAAAAGAGATGCCTTCCAATGGATAGCTGGCGATTATAGTTCGTGAGCGCAGGTCGTCAAGATTCACTCTTCTCATCAGCATCGGATTGCTTCATCTGCCGCCCGGCAGCTATCACGGTCAGAAGCTTTAGCTTCACTACGTAATTTCAGCTATAATTTGCGGTCTCGAAAAAAGGAGAGGCGGACACTCCATGACGACTATCGTCGCTAACTCTGAAGTGATAACTGCTATCACTGTTTTCACCGTTGCGCCCGAAAACCAGCAGCGGCTCATTGATCTGATCGTGCGCGCGGCTGAAGAGCTCACGCTCAGTCAGCCGGGCTTTATCTCAATCAACGTCCATAAGAGCTTGGACCGGACGCATGTCATCAGTTATTCGCAGTGGGAGAGCGTGGAGGCGTTTGACAACATACAGCAAAACGCGTCCGTGATTCCTTACGTGCAACAGATATTAAAGATCGCCACCATGAAGCCGAACTTCTACGAGGTGGTGGCCGTTATTGATTCTGATAACCAGAGCCGTGCTTGATGAGCGCGGACGAACTCTAAAATTTTGCAGTCGGATTTGCGACAGTCTATAGAGCGTTCACGAAAAGCTGTAGATGCTTCATCTCACTCGCTTGAGACTTTTCGTGCGCCAACGGACTCGCACATGTTCCATCCTTTTCTGAGATTAAAACAGGAGACGAGACAAATGACTCCACGAAAATCTTTCTACGCTTTCACCTTCCTGATGTTTCTCTTGGCGAGCGTACATGTCTTCGCGCAGAACAATGCCGTGCGTCTGCCGCGCCCGAGCCAGAAGGCCACAGTCATGCAGACCATCGGCGTCACGGACTTGACCATCACTTACAGCCGTCCCGCCGTTAAGGGGCGCAAAATCTGGGGCGATGCTCCGCCCGAAGCCATCACCGCCAACAAGGCCGTCGGCGCATCTACTCTGGACGACCAGAATAAGCGTGTGAAAGGCGCGCCCATTGTTCCTTACGGCCATGTCTGGCGCACAGGCGCAAACGAGGCGACCATCTTCACCGTGACGGACGACGTGCTCGTCAACGGGCAAAAACTTCCAGCCGGAAGCTACAGCCTGCACACCATTCCCGGCAAAAAAGAATGGACGATTATTTTCAACGGTGTGGCCAACCAATGGGGCAGCTTCAACTACGATGAGAAGAAGGACGTGTTGCGCGTCACGGCTAAACCGATGAAAGCTAAAGACGATCAGGAGTGGCTGCTCTTCGACATTCCGAACGTGACGCCCAACTCCGCACAGGTCGTCATTCGCTGGGAGAAGGTGGCTGTGCCTTTTACGGTCGAGGTTCCAAACGTCGAGGCGGTCATGCGCTCCAAGATTGATGCGGCGATTGCGGCGAACCCGAACGACTGGCAGATACCCTTGCAGGTCGCCCGCCAGTACGCAGGCGACGACAAGTGGGATGAAGCCTTGAAGTGGGTTGACCAGTCCATCAAGGTCAAAGAGACTTTTCAGAATCTTTCGGCCAAAGCGCAGTTTCTCTACCTCTCTGGAAAAAAGGACGAAGCTTTCGCGGTCGCGGACCAGGCCATCGCACGCGGGCGTGCTGACAAGGTTGACACGGCCAACTTTGAAAAGCGCGTCGCGGACATGAAGGCAGGGAAGATGTAAAAGTGAGAAGGGCGAGCGCAGGTGTAACCAATCACGCTCGCCCTTCGTTTTTATTGAAAAGTACCAAGAGGGTGTGACGATGTTCTGTCCCAAATGCGGAGCCGCAGATCAAAGCGTTGATTCATACTGCAAGCGTTGCGGCGAATGGCTGCCAGACACTTCGCATCTTGGGCGCAAGCGCGGACGGCTAACGACGCGCACTCCTGAGCAAAGAAATCAGAAGATGCGCATCCTCGAAGCTGCGAGCTTTCTCGCCGCGCTCTCGTCTGCTTTCATCATCGGCGCATACTTCTCCGGCAAGCTTGAGAAGCCCGCTCTGGTGATCGCGCTTGACCTCTCAGTCGTGACGGCCATTTTTCAGGTCGTCAACTTCATCATCGGGCGGAGCCTGCAAAAGAGACTCAAGCAGGGGCGCGACGATGCAGAGAAAGATGTCGCGCTCAAACCCGCCAGCGAGAGATTCCAGTTAAAGCAGGCAGACACATCTAATCTGGCGCAGCCCGCGAGCGTCACGGAGAATACGACGGCGATTTTGGAACCGATCCCTCGCCGCGCGCGTGGAGAAGAGAGAGGTGACAGGTGATGCAGATAAGAGTATTGATATTTGCAACGCTACTTGTGTTGTCATGTGCTCTGACAGGCATGGCGCAGGGCAGTAGTGCCCAATGCGCTCTCAAAACGGGGCACGTTCCTGAGCTGAGAGGCTTGCGTCTTGAGATGACTTTGGGCCAGGTGAAGGCGCGCTACCCGAAGATGCCGGTCGGCACGGCGGATAATCTGGGTCAGTTGAGAGTAGATTTGTCCTCTGATTCTCTGGCAGAGATGGACTCTGCGGCATTCAAGGGAGTTGAATACCTGACGCTTTCTTTCATTGATGACCGCCTCATCGCGTTTGGAGTGACCTATGCGGCGCTGCCTTGGAGAGACCTTCATCAGTTCACTGTGAGGATGAGCGAGGCCCTGAAGCTCCCGGATAGCTGGGAAGGAGACGATAACATGCAGACACTCAACTGCGACGGCTTGCAAGTGCGCACAGGGAGGTCTAACTTTGGCGGCGACGGCATATCGCCTTACATCAGCTTTATTGAGTTGGGGGCTGAGAATGTCGTCAGGGAGCGTATAGAAAAGAAGAAGGAGCAACAGCTTCAAACGTTCAAACCGTAAGTCACAAGGAAAGGGGTTTCGGACAATGGGATTCGTCACGCGGGCCACTCTACTTTTAGTTCTCTTACTCTCCTCGTTCCTGATAGCTTCTGCGCAAAGTTCTTCGGTTGAAAGCTTACGCTCGCAATTGAGTGACGTGCAGGCGAGAGAAGCGGAGATGCAAACGCGCTTGAAGCAGCTCGATGAGGACTTGAAGCCAGAGAACATAGAGAAGTATTACGCACTCAACGGCTCGACGCACCCGGAAGAGTTGCGCGAGCAGCGACGACGACAGCTCGAAGGTGAAAGAGAGCGTGTTCAAACGCAACTCGATCAGTTGGGCGCGAGCCGCACGCGTCTTGAGACGGCGATCGCGACAGCGGAGGCTGCGGCCTATCGCCAGAGCGCGAATCCTTCGAGCCTCAATCCGCAGGTCGAGACAACCAATCCGTCAGTGACGCCATCATCAACAACGCAGACGCAAACGAAGCCACGCGCTCGACGCGCAAAGCGCACACGGCGCGCGCGCACCAAGCACAACGATTGAATTATTGACCCGTAGTTGTAAGCTGAACATATCTCCCCAAGCCTGGCGTTCTTCTCATCACAATAGAGGAAGGTCGTCCGATGCGGTCATTAAAATCCATCCGGTTTCTCTTCTTTATCCTCATCTCGACCTCAACTTTTGGAGCAGCCACCGCTCAATCTGAGGCGTCCGTGCTTAAGCCCGGCGCTTCGGTCGAGCGTGGGATTGCACGCGGGCAGACTCACTCCTTCGGCGTCAAATTAGAGCAGAACGAACTATTAAAACTGGTCGTCGAGCAGCACGGCATAGACTTAATTGTTCGACTTTTTTCTCCGACAGGCAAGAGCCTGGGCGAATTCGACAGCCCGAATGGAACGGACGGGCCGGAGAACGTCTCGTTTATCGCTAAGGCTTCCGGCATCTACCGCATCAATGTGCTGCCGCTGCAAGAGGAGAGCAACACGACCGCCGGACGATACGAGATAAAAATCAAAGACCTCCGTGCAGCGACGAAGGAAGAGTTGGACGCAATCAAGTATCAGGATGCGATTAAAGTGAAAGGCAATGCCTTGCTCGTCGAAGTGGCGGACAATTTAGAACTAATCCGCTTGCCGGAGACGCGCGCCAGGCTTGGGACACAGGTTGCCCAACTGCTCTGGGACTCGGATGAAAAGCGCGCGCGCAAACTGATGGCAGAAGCCATCGAGGGAGTCAAAGAATATCTGGCCGGTATTGACCAGAGCGATCAGACCTATTACCAGACTTACCAGATGGCGATGCAGCTTCGCGGCGAAGTCTTCACCGCTTTGGCCACGCGCGATCCTGAGCTGGCGCTCGATTTTCTCACCTCGACTCGCATCCTGACAGACCCGAACGTCGGGCAAGGTGGCGAGCGTCCAGATCAGGAACGCCAGCTTGAGCTTTCGCTCGCCAGCCAGATGGCCGCCAAGAATCCGAAACGCGCGCTTCAGATTGCGGAAGAGAGTCTCAAAAAAGGATACGCCTACAACCTGATTGACACGCTCATGCGTCTGCGCACGGCAGACCTTGACTCAGCCACTAAACTTGCGGGCGAGATTGCAGAGAGACTCAAAGGCGAGAGCTTGCTCAAGAATTTCGAGGCGACCAACCTGCTCGTCAATCTCCTGCGAATGTCCGGTTCAGCAAGAACGGGGGCGCGCACGCTTGGTTCATCTGGAGAAGAACAGATGCCCAGCCTTCTCCCTGAAGAGGAATACAAAGAACTGTTCAACCGCGCTCTCTCCGCCGCCATCGCTTTCACTCCGCCGCCGACAAACTTTTATTCGAACGAAAGAAACTCTGCCCAAACAATTATCCACAGCCTCAAGTCTATGACTGCGGAGATGCAAAAGTATGCGCCCGAGAAAGCGGCTCTCCTGGACAAGAAGGAGACGGAATTCAACACACCGCCCGACCCGCAGAATCGGCTCTGGCAAAAATATCAGGATACGATTAACAACGGGACATTGGATGCAGCTCTCGAAGCAGTCGGGCGCGCTCCCCAGGAGATGCGC
>Ga0268242_1000021_pt1 | contig 21359 bp, 24 predicted proteins | sample BulsoiFelSFmetaG_FD_200253 | JGI IMG/M metagenome (GOLD analysis project Ga0268242, IMG submission 200253) | Bulk soil microbial communities from Mexico - San Felipe (SF) metaG (v2) (version 2) | ecosystem: Environmental > Terrestrial > Soil > Agricultural land | place: Mexico: San Luis Potosi... | reverse complement strand
GCGCGTCGCGGGGCTATATCATCGGCGTCATCGAAAAGGAGGCTATCTTGATTAGCGTGCTCGGCCTCTTGCTTGGCTTCGCCGTAGCGTTGATTGCAGGCACATTGATTCATCGCGCCTACGGACTCTTTTTCGAGTACGGCTGGGGCTGGGCTGTGGTCGCCGCATCAATCGGACTTTTGGGCGGGGCGGCAGGCGCGCTCTACCCAGCCGTCCGCGCCGCGAACCTGGACGCCGTGAGCGCGCTCTCTTACGAATGATGAATTATGAGTTTTGAATTTTGAATTAAAAAGAGATACAACCGCGTTCAATTCAAAATTCAAAACTCATAATTCAAAATTCATAGCTCGTAACTTAAAGATGCGAACGATTCTAAAGGCTGAGAATCTGGAAAAAGTTTATCGCGTGGGGCGCGTTGATGTGCCCGCGCTTCGCGGCGTGTCGCTTGAGGCGCAGGAGGGCGAGTTTCTCGCCATCATGGGGCCTTCGGGTTGCGGCAAGTCAACCATGCTTCACTTGCTCGGCGGACTTCTGACGCCGACGAGCGGGCGCATCATCATTGATGATGAAGACCTGACGGCTGCTTCGGACGCCAAGCGCACGGATATTCGTCGCCGCAAAATCGGGTTCGTTTTCCAACGCTTCAATCTTTTCCCGACGCTCACGGCGGAAGGCAATCTGCGTCTGGCCGAGAGCATACACAGCAACGGCAAGGATGATCCCGAAAGACGGCGGGAGGTTTTACGTCTCCTTCGTCTCGAAGACAAGATGCATCACAAGCCGCTTGAGCTTTCGGGCGGCGAGCAGCAGCGCGTGGCTCTAGCCCGCGCCGTCGTTACGCGTCCCGCCATCATTCTCGCCGACGAGCCAACCGGAAATTTAGACACGGAAAACTCCGCCATCGTTCTCAATATGTTTCAGGAGTTGAACTATCGCTTTAATCAGACCATCGTCATGATCACGCACAACCCGGATGCCGCAGCCATGTGTAAGCGCATCGTACAGATGCGAGATGGTCAGATAGTCGAACCGGCACAGAACGTGCAAATGTAGCTGATGGAACGTGCAGATTTAGAGATGAATCTGTAAGAATTGAAAAGCCCGTACTTGTAGCTGGAAGCGGAAGGCTTGAGCAGACCAGGCGGCGCAGCTTTAATCTGACAGTTGTCGGATAATGGACTATATCTTTCGCACAATCAAGAAGCTCTTCTTCTGGGGCTACGCGCGAAATACATGGCAATATGACGTGCTCTGCGTGCTCATTTTAGCCTTTATTTTCCTGACTCCGCAGAACTGGTTTGATACCGGATCGGCCATGAAAAATCGGCCTGCGGGCGAACCGGCGCAGGTGACGGAGCATCAAAAAACGTCCACCTCGAAAGTCATTCTTTCGGTCGCGGATACTGGTTCGGCTCAAATGACTCAAAGCGAGATAGAAAATCGCGTGCGCGAGGTTGTGGGTCGCACGGATGCAGAGGTTTTGAGCGTCAGTCCAAAACGGGACGCGAGCGGCAAAATCGTCGCTTATGAGGTTGACATACGGTAATCATCCACAGATAATCGGCGGGATTTGCAGTCTCAATTGAGACTGCTATTTTAAAAGGAGTTTTTATGAAGAGACTTGTTCCCCTTGGCTTCATAGCCGCGCTTTTGCTGGCTATAGTCGCCGTCAGCTCCCCTACGGTCACAAACGCACAAGGCCCGGGTTTCCTCAGTTCAGTGCTGAATAAGATGGAGCGCAATAAGGAGACCTTGAAGTCATTGCGCGCCAACGTTGACATGGTTAAGTACAACGCGCAGATCGGAGACGAAGACAAGTATAAAGGCGTTGTCTTTTACATTCCTGCGGCTGGACGCAATGCATATGTTCGCATTGATTGGAGCTATCCGCAGAATGAGACTTTGGCTGTTGCGGACGGCAAGTTCACGCTCTTTCGCCCGCGCCTTAAAATGGCCTATCAGGGTAAAGCCGGAACTGGCAAAGGCAAGGCGAGCGTTGCCTTTGACTTCCTGAACATGTCTAAGCAGCAGTTGTCCACGCGCTACGACGTGCAGGACATGGGCGAGGAGACCTTGTGGGGTGGCGTCGCCACGAGACACGTCAAGCTTGTGCCGAAGGGCGCGGAGCGTTTCAAATGGGCTGAGGCTTGGATTGACACTCAGGGAATGCCCGTGCAGACCAAAGTGATTGAGAAGAACGATGACTCGACCACCGTGCGCTTGACTAACTTGCAGCGCAATGCTGGCATCCCGCTCGAACAGTTCTTCATCAAGCTCAGCTCGGACGTGAAGATCGTTCCGGCCTAAACGGCGCGGGGTTTGGATTTAGAAGCAAAGGCTTCGGAGTTGAAAGACCGAAGCCTTTCGCTTTTTGCGCTCTTGAAGAGAAAGAGGGCGCGCTCGGCGTTCTTGCCAAACATAGAACGCCTCGCATATCCTGCGACAAGCATTAGCTTATTTAGTTTCTAAGGCTCTACATGAAGAGAAGCAAATTTCTCAGGTTGAAGATGCGCGAAGCGAGTTTCATCTCGCGCGCTCTGCTCTCGACAAAGCATCCTGTGCTCGCGCACATCATCCCAATGCGGCGCTGCAACCTGGCCTGTGGCTACTGCAACGAGTACGACAAGGTCTCTGACCCCGTGCCGCTTGAGCTAATGTATCGTCGTCTCGATAAGCTCGCTGACTTAGGCACATCCATCGTCACAATCAGCGGCGGCGAGCCTCTGATGCACCCTGAACTCGATGACATCATCCGCCGCATCCGCTCGCACAAGATGATCGCCGGTCTTATCTCCAACGGCTACTATTTCACGCCCGAGCGTATCCGTCGTCTGAATGACGCCGGGCTTGAGTATCTACAGATCAGCATTGACAACGTCGAGCCTGATTCGGTTTCGAAGAAGAGCCTGAAGAATCTCGATAAGAAGTTGCAACACCTGGCCGAGCACGCGGAGTTTCACATCAACATCAACTCGGTCATCGGCGGCGGCATCAAGACGCCGGAAGACGCGCTCGTCATTGCGCGGCGCGCGGTTGAGCTTGGCTTTTCAAGCACAGTCGGCGTGATACACGATCACGACGGGACGTTGAAGCCGCTCAACGAGAAAGAGAAAGATATTTTCCAGCAGGTCAAGAAACTAGGCAACCGCGACCACGCGCGCCTCAACTGGTTCCAGGACCAGATCGCCGAAGGCAAGCCTTACGAATGGCGTTGCCGCGCTGGCGCGCGCTATCTCTACATTTGCGAAGACGGCCTCGTCCATTGGTGTTCGCAACAGCGCGGCGTGCCAGGTATTCCGCTCGAAGAGTACACGATGAAAGATTTCGAGCGCGAGTACAACACAGAGAAGTGGTGTGCGCCCACTTGTACACTGCAATGCGTCCATCAAGTCGGCATCTTAGATAACTGGCGACACCCGCAGAAGTCTCCGGGTGAAATGCAGAACGCTGCTGGTAAGAAAGATTCAGTCGGCCAGATGATTGGCGCAGACTGATTACACCCCAGAGAGGAGTCCGTCATGGCGCGCTCTCAGACTTGGACGCGGAACATCCCGAAGAAAACGAAGCCTACGATCAAGCCCGACCTGACACGCTCAATAGTTGATGACAGAGCGTTGGAAGGAATTAAACGTCGAGCGGAAGATTTAGGACTAATCATCAAAGGGCGAAATCCAAAACAGGCGAACAGGAAGAAGGGCAGCAAGACGTGAGATGAGACGCTGCCCCACTTGTAACAGAACCGATACAGGTGAATCTCTAAATTTCTGTTTAGCTGTTTAGTTTCCTTTATTGCTGAGATTCAATATCGCCAATCTCGTGCAGCTTCACAGACCTCGACAAGCCAAGCCCTGAGAGCTTGCCTGCCATCAGCACTATCATCTCGCCCTGCTGGACGATGCCGTTCTCAAGGAGCGCTCGCTCGCCCGCCTTCACCATCTCCTCAGTGCTTTCACACATGGGGATGACAAGCGGCTCGACCGCCCAGATTAAGGCCAGCTCGTTCTTCACTTCTCTGGAATTAGTCAGCGCGATGATGCGCTGGTCCGGGCGCAAGGCCGAAAGCCTGCTCGCCATCAATCCCGATTCGGTGAAGACCGCAGTGGTCTTGATGTCCATCTCTTCGGCTGCGAAGGCGGCGGCCTCGCAGAGAGCGCGACTGAACTTGCCTGACTGTTTGCCTGCCCACTTGTGAACCTCGCTCGAACCTGTGTTCCTGCCAGTCTCCGCCGATTCAATGATGCGCGCCATCGTCGCGACTGCGGCAATCGGATTATGACCCATCGCGGTTTCATTCGAGAGCATCAGACAGTCCGCGCCATCCCAGACGGCGTTGGCAACGTCGGAAGCTTCGGCGCGCGTTGGGCGCGGATTCTCAACCATTGACTGCAACATCTGTGTGGCAGTGATGACGAACTTGCTCGCCAGATTGGACCGCTCGATGATGCGCTTTTGATAGACGGGCACAAGCTCGACGCTCGTCTCGACTCCTAAATCGCCGCGCGCGACCATCACGCCGTCCGCCGCAGCGATAATCTCATCGAGGTTATCAATCGCTTCTGACTTCTCGATTTTCGCAACGAGCGGCTGGCGTCCTCCCGCGTTCTCAATCAGAGACTTTGCCTCGACGCAATCCTGCGCGCGGCGCACGAACGAGAGCGCGATGTAATCAACGTTCTGTTTGACAGCCCACTGTAGATCGCGCCTGTCCTTGTCCGTCAGCGAAGGAATCGGCAGGACGACGCCCGGCAGGTTGATGCCTTTGCGTTCTCCGAGCGTCCCGCCGTTGATGACGCGGCAGACGACATCCGTGTCGGTCGTCCGCTCGACGTGAAGCTCTATCAAGCCGTCGTCCAAAAGAAGCCGCGCGCCGGGTTTCACATCGCGCGCCATGCCCGCATAGTTCGTCGAGACCTCGCGCGCGTCGCCCGCGACCGATCTGGTCGTGATGGTGAAAAGAGAGTTGGCTTCGAGTTGAACGGGCTGGCCGTTCTTGAGCACGCCCGTTCTGATCTTCGGCCCAGACAGATCAACGAGGATGGAGACGGGGCGCTTCATCCTGTCAGCGGCGGCGCGCACGCGCGCGATTGATTCCGCGTGCTCGTCCTGTGTCCCGTGCGACATGTTGATGCGGACGCCGTTCGCGCCCGCCGCCAACAGCGCCTCGATCATCACAGGCTCGCGCGATGCAGGCCCGAGCGTGGCAAGAATCTTTGCTTTCCTCACAACGACCCCCTGGAATTAGCGATTGATTGATTTAATCATTTATCTATCCGGGCATTAAGTCAATGCGCTGGTGTTCTAATTCAGGGTTTCTTCATTCTTCAATCTGAGGAGAGAAATTATTAACCGCAGAGGGCACAGAGGAAAGAAATTTTAAATTATGAGTTTTGAATTTTGAATTGGAGAAGTGGCAACTGCTTTCAATTCAAAACTCAAAACTCATAATTCATAATTTTCTCTGCGTCCTCTGTGTCCGCTGTGGTTAAATCATTCTGACCAAACTCGGAGCATGAATTGACCCTGTGATGTTTCGTTCCTAATGCCTTGGTCTTCGAGCGAACAGATTAAACTTTTCAACTATAAGCTCTGCGCGCGCGGCGGTCGTAGCGAAAGAGCGGGCGACCGCAGGCTTCGCATGAGAGCATCGCCTCCAGCTTGCGTAAGTAAGCCACGACTGTCGCCACGACTGTCGAGTGTGACCATGTGAGCGGCGAAACGGAAACGGGCGCGCCCGTCAACGGATCAACCTGCTCCGCAAGCACGCCCGATGGCAGAGCGCGTTTGACGACCCATTCGAGAATCTCTACCGCGCTCTCCAGTTCTTCGAGCGTGCGCGCCGAAGCGATGCGATAGTCCGCGAGCCAGAGCGTGCAGATGAACCAGGGATTGCCCGGAACTTTCTCAAGGTCGTTCGCAACGCGCATGTAGCCGTCGCCTTCATAGCGCGCAACACCTCCGACCTCAGTCTTGGCCCACAGACGCTGCTCGACAGCCCGCATGGTGTTTCGCACAAGCTCGTCGTCGGGCGTGAACGCTCCGAAGTAAAAGATGCCGAAGAGCGAAGCATCAATCGTGTCGTCAACTTCATAGCCGCCCGCGACAGGCATGATGGAACGCGCGAAGCGTTCAAGCTCAGGCCGGTACAGAAGCGCGCGCATTCCATCGCAGACTTCCTGTGCCGCCTGCTCGTACTTTTCCGTTAGCTCCGCCTCGCCAAAGAGCGTCGTAAAGTTCGCAGCCGCGCGCAGGCCGCCAACAACCGAAGCGCAAGTGAAGGTATGTATCCCGCGCCGGTCTTCCCAAAGATTCCAGGAAGGGAGCGGCAATTTCGTCTCTTCATCACGAAACTCCAACATAAAGTCTGCCGCGCGTTTGATTAAAGGGCGATAGAGCAGGCGCGCAAACTCTATGTCGCGAAACTCGTCGTAGTGATTCCACAAAGCCCACAGGACGAGCGCCGTCTCATCCTCTTGAATCGGCATCAGCCGCCGCTTCGTGTAAGGGTCCCAGGAAGCGTGCCAGCCCGAAGCAACCGAGCCGTCCGCGTTGTACTTCTGCAAAAAATATCCTTCCGGGTTAATGATCTTGCCGCAGAGGTCGAAGAAGGCGCGCGGCAGGTTGTGATGACCGGCAAGGTCCAGCGCGTAAGCCACGAGCGCGCCATCGCGCGGCCACAAGTAGCTATAGTGGTCAGTAGCGCGCAAGGTCACGTCGGAATCATTCGCCGCGAGGATCGCGCCGCCATTATCAATCTGTGTGCGCACAATCAGCAGCGAGCGTTTGTAGAGGCGGACGACTTCCGCTGGAAGATTGCCGAAATCCGTCTCGTTCTTGTTGACCCAGGCGCGCCAGAAATCGCCCGTTCGTCTAATCAACTCACGCGGGCCGCGTGCGTGGACCAACTCGGTCAACTTCGACACCTCCTGGTAAGAAGCGCCCGCAGCAATCCAGTAGAACATCTCCGCCACGTCGAAGGCTTCCACATGAAGCGTGCGCCCGATAGTCGAATCAACGGAGCCTTCCGTAATCGCCCCCTCGCTCAAAGTACCATCTTCGGCATCGCGCCAGGTGCCTTCCGCGCCCTTGAACGCCTTGCGGCCAGTCGCAAACGTCTCAACGCCGACCGCCGCATCCGTCGAGATGAGAAAGTAACGTTGCCCTTTGTAATGAATGAGCGAGAGAGTTTCAGGATCGAAGTAGGCTGTGTCGCCGACTTCAGTTTCGGAGATGTAAAAGTCTTGATGAAAGAAGAGACGAAACTCGCGCCGCGAATCTTTCATGTTTCTGAGCGTGATGTGTCGCAGGAAAATGTTTTCGTGCGAATCAACGGCGTCGTTCGAGATAATCTCGACGCCCAACTTTTCGTTGACGAGGCGCACGTCGGTGATGAGCGTCTCGCTCAGATAATTCAACTCGCGCGTCCAGCCTTCATCGCTGATCCAGGAGAACTGGCCGTCAACCCAGAGGCCGAAGCGAAAGGGATGGCCTTCGGAATGGTTCTCCTTGCCGACGTGCGGGAAATAGATGTCGCGTATTCTGTACAACTCGTCAAAGGTGACGAGCAGCGAGCCATTACCAACAGGGATGTCACGGGGCATAATGTTCAGTGACGAGTGACAAGTGACGAGTGACGAGCACAGACGGATTCAACTCGTCACTTGTCACTCGTCACTTGTCACTGCTTTTTCGATTGTGCGGTCAAGATCGGGCGCGAGCGTGTCGTCGTAGCCGACGAAGTGTTTGAGCAAGCGACCCTTGCGATTGAAGACGAGCGTTTGCGGGATGCGGTCGTCGCTGCCCATAAAGAGATTCGTCATCTCCGGGTCGGGGAAGCCAAACGTGTATTTCAGTTTCAGCTTCTCCGTGAAATCTGGAATCAACGGGCGGTCGTCGGGGCCGCCGACATTGAGACCGACAACGACGAGACCTTTATCCGCAAACTTTTTTTGCAAGGCATCCAGATGCGGAGCTTCTTCGCGGCACGGCGGGCAATAGGTCGCCCAGAAATCGAGCACGACGACCTTGCCTTGATAATCAGAGAGCTTCGCGCGCTCGTCGTTCATCAGAGTGAAGCTCTCCGAGTTGGCCGAATTGCTGCTGCTACTGCTCGTCGGGACGGGCGGCATCGGAAGCGATGTGCGCGGCGCGCTTCTACCGGTCGGCGTCTCCGTCTTGCTCACGACCACAGGCGCGGGCGCGTTCCCACAAGCTGCGCAAAGAGCGACCGCAGCCAACACTATGAGCAAGCGGCGCGCGCGAATGAAAAAGGCAGACTGCATTCTCACTGGCTCCAATTTCCAAATGAATTGTCAGGGCATTCTATCAGGGAAGAGGGCATAGAGAGCAAGGATGAAGGATGAAGGATGAAGAAGAGAATCAAAGTCTGAGCGGCGAGCGGATGAGCTAGGTTCGGACGCTTTCTTTCCCCGCGCTTATCTTTCATCCTTCATCCTTCCGCCTTCATCCTTGCTCTCTTCGTCCTCGCTCGTCTCTGGCGCGGATTCTGTGGGCACGCGATATTCTTCGTTGGCCCAACGGCCAAAGTCTATCAGCTTGCAGCGTTCGGAGCAGAAGGGGCGGTAAGGATTATCTTGCCACTCGATGGGTTTATCGCAGGTCGGACACTTCATAAATTAAAAATGCAAAATTAAAAATGCAAAATGGAAGACAGAAGTGCGAGCTTTTCATCTTCCATTTTGCATTTTTAATTTTTAATTTTTCATTCTTCAGACTACAGTTAATGATTCAGGGCGTTTGATTAAAATTTTGCGATTGACGAAGTCAATGATACCGTCGCGGCGCATGGCGTTCAAGCGCACCGTCACGCTTTCGCGTGTCGAGCCGACGATGGAGGCAATCTCTCTGTGCGGGAGCGAGATGTCTATCAAGACGCCGTTGGTCTCGTTGACGCCGTAGCGTCTTGAGAATTCGAGCAGAAGTTTTTCGAGACGCGCCGGGATGGCGTCGAGCGCAAAGTCTGCGACGAGCCGCTCGGCGCGAGCAAGGCGTTGACCGATGAGGCGGAAGGTGTAATCATAAAGCTCGCGGTTCTCCGCCATTCCCTCTTTAAAATCCCCCACAGGAATTCGCAGCAGGCGCGAATTCTCGTAAGCGACGGCGCACTTTTCGCGCTTCCCGTCCGAAGCGTAGAGTGCCGATTCGCCAAAGAGCGAGCCTGCCGATAGAATATCTATCACGGCTTCGCGGTCGGTCGCATCTTCCACTCGACAGAGCTTGATGCGCCCGCGCGCGATCATGTAGAGCGAGTCAGCCGCATCATGCGAGCGGTAGATGAAACGGCGGCGGCGGTAGTCAATTGCAAAAGATTTTGCGGCAAGCCGCGCCAGCAAATCTTCATTCAGGCAGGAGCCGAAGTCGGATTGGCGTAAGTAGTAGGCGCGGTCTTCAACGGTTAGGTCGCAGGCGCGTTTTTGTAACATGGGGGTTCTGGTTCCTTAAATATTTTCTCGTGAAGAGGAGCAAGCGGCTACAAACAAGTCTCTTAATGATGAAGTCCAATCACGAGTGATCACATGCTGGAAACTGTCCTTGGGTAAAATCGGAATTATGGTAAGGAAACGCCCTTGGTTAGTTCTAAAGCGAGGTAAAGCAAAAATTTTCAGTTCCTGTACAGATTCGAGTAAAAAGGGACGGCTATCAAAAGCAGACAACGAACTGAAGAAGACACACTCTAGCACGAAGATAAGAGGCGCGCAAGACGAATTTATCGTGCCCTGAAAATCTAACTTATGGTAGGAAAATTCAGCGTCCTTGTCGTTGACGACGACCCGGACAAGCGCATGTTGCTCACCGTCGCTTTGCAAATGGCCGGTTACGAAGTGCGCACGGCGAATGATGGCGAAGAGGGGCTCGCGGCTGTGGAAGCAAGTCAGCCCGATCTGATTATCACGGACGTGATGATGCCGAAGATGGATGGCTACGATCTGGCGCGGAGAGTGCGAGCCAACCCGCAGACGCGGTTTGTGCCGATCATCATCCAGACCGCAGCGCGCTCAGAAGCACAGGACGCGCGGCGCGGCTCAGAGGTCGGCGCGCTCGGCTATATCACAGACCCGACCGATATTGACTTGCTGCTGGCACGCGCGCGCACGCTCCTTGATTTCAAACAGTACCTCGATACGATTGAAGAAGAGGCTTTCACGGATCACCTGACGGGGCTTGCCAATCGCAGGCGATTCGAGCGACAGCTCGAACGTGAAATCTCGCGCACGTTGCGCTACTCGCACCCGTTCTGCCTGCTCTATCTGGACATAGACAATTTCAAGAATGTTAATGACACTTACGGGCACGAGGCCGGGGATGAAACTATTCGCCGTTTGGCTCTGACGCTTCAGGCCGGAACTCGCGGCATTGACCTGGCGGCGCGCATCGGCGGCGAAGAGTTTGCAGTCATCTTGCCCGAAACGGATTTTGAAGGGGGACTTGATGTGGCAGACCGCCTGCGCCAGGCCATCAAAGAGATGGAAGTGCCCGCAGTCGGACAGATTACTGCGAGTTTCGGCGTGGCGGAATTTCCTCTGTGCGCAAGCACAGGGCGTGAGATAATGTCTGTTGCGGACGCTGCGCTCTACGAAGCGAAACGAAACGGGCGCGACCGCATTGAACGCGCCGTGGCAACAGACTTGAACTCGCAGCCGACAATGGACGTATAAGGGAAGAGCAGAATTCAGGAGTCAGAAGCCAGAAGAAAAGAGAATCTGTAGATGCGGGTTTCCGCCTTATATTTTGACTTCTGAATTCTGGATTCTGTTTTTCGGGAGAACGTAATGACGGATTACAGAGATAAGCTGGATGAGTGGCAGCGCGCAGCCCGGCGCAAGGCGCGCGAGTTGGACGAGAAGTTCAAGATCAAGGATCGCGTCGAAGATAGCGCGCGCGCCGCGCAGGATGTGGCGCGCAAAGGCGCGGAGACCCTCGCCGATGGGGCAGAGCGGGTACGCCTGGAGGCCGAGCGTCTGAGCGAAGAGTACGAGGTGCGCGAGCGCGCGCACAAAGCCGCCGAAGATGCAGCGAGGATGGCGCGCGAAGCGGGCGAGACAATTCGCGGCGCTGCCGGGTCAGCCGGAGAGAAGGCTGGCGATGTCATTGACGGAGCCAAGCACTATTACGAGCGTGCTTCGCGCTTTGCCACTGGAAGTGCGCGGCTCGCACGCGCCTCAGTCGCCACGAGCGCCGGAGTCATTAAGGCTCGCTCATGGATTAAGCAGAATCCGGGCAAGGCCGCGATGGTCACCATTTCGCTCGTCGCGGGCGCGCGCATCGGCGCATCTTTCCCGAGTCTGGACGCGGTGCTGTTGGGTTCGCACCCGCATTGGTTCACGCACTCCGCGCTCCCCGTTTATGGTCTGCGCAAGATCAGCGAAAAGTATGACAGCTACCTGCGCAAACGCGAGGCTCTGATAGTGGAAGGAAATTTGACGGAAGCCGAAGCGCGGCGCGTCGAGTTCGAGCGAAAAATAGTCAAGCATGTTGGTGCTCCCTTGCTCGGAGCTTTCAGTTGCGCGGCTGGCGTGGCGATGTGGGCGCAGATTTTTCAGCCCGGCGCGATAACGGGCGCGCCGATTAGCTGGATACTCGGAGGGAATCCCTTCCTGGACGGCATCTGGCTCTTCGCCAATGGAGTCTTGTGCTTCCATCAGGGCTACAAATTTTTTATGATTGCCTTTGCGGGACAGGAAGAGGTCGCGCGGGTCGTGCGCGAGATTCGAGGACTCTTGCCCGCAGGCGAGGCAGCATAAATTTTGGAATCTTAAAAAGTGCGGTCAACCCGCGCGCCATGTCAGCGCATCTGTGCTGATTAAAGGAAGGACTATTATGAATACAGGAATCAGACGCTTCATCCTTCGTCTCATAGTCGGACTGTTGACATTCATCATCGGCGTCGTTGCGGCGATGGCCTTGGGAGGCTTCCGGCCATTCTCAAGCTCGCCGACCTACATCTACAGAAACGGCTATTCCAATAGCATGAGCGCAGAGCCTGCGTTTGAGTATCACGAATATAGAGGGCACGGATGCAGGATGCGTTCGGCGATGCCGCCTCCACCTCCGCCGATGGTGGACGCGCCGCTGCCGCCTCCGCCGCCACGCTCATCGCATTATTAAACTAAAGGCGAACGCAAAAATTGAGTTGACCGCCAACGTGCGGCGCAATGTGCTGCGCTGCTCCTTGGCGGTCAATCTGTTTTCTGGTTCAGTTAGATTAGGACAAAAGTAATTAACCGCAGAGGACGCGGAGGGGCGCAGAGGAAAAGAATTTGAGATTTCACATCAGAGCTTTTGAATTCATGATTTGAACTTCCTCTGCGGTTTATATTTCCTACCATCACCTACTAGATAACCTTAATCGGGAACGGCAGAAACGAGAGAATAAAAACGAGAAGCGTCAGAGCGGTAACGACCATTCGTGGACGATCAAGGTAGATGCTTTCATCTTCAACCCTCGGATGCCCAACGCGTAGCATGACGCCAAGCAGTATCGTGTAGAGAAATCCGCTGGGGCTGCTGTGCCAGACCCATCCTAGAATAGCGAGCATCGCCACCAGGACGAAGACAACGCGACCGAGCCATTTATGCAGGCTCTTGCCGAAAAGGGCATAGGTCGCGTGCCCGCCATCAAGTTGCCCGACAGGCATCAGGTTCAGACTCGTCACCAGCAGACCAATCCAGGCAGCGAAGTAAAAAGGATTCGGCGTGGTGTTCGCAAACTCGACCCCGAGCACACGCCCGAAAAGACGAAAGAGCAGCGGCTCGTTAAAAATAATGCCTGTGCTATCAGGCGGGATTGGCGGCGCGGCTTGTAAAGTTAGAACCCCCAGAAACGCGACGGGAACGGCGACAATGAAGCCCGCGAGCGGTCCGGCGACGCCGATGTCGAAGAGCGCGCGGCGCGTTGGGATGGGCGACTTGATTTTAATGAACGCGCCGAACGTGCCTGCCAGAAAAAGCGGCGGCGCGGGGATGAAAAAAGGCAGCGTCGCGTCAACGCCGTAACGTCTGCAAGCTATGTAATGCCCGCTCTCATGCGCCGTCAGGATCGCGAGCAGCGAGCCTGAGAAGAGCGCGCCCTGCGCGAGCAACGAAGGCACGGCGAAGGCATAATGAATATAGAGGCCGACAGCTTTGAAATAATATTCAGGGACATACAGGAAGTAGCCGAGAATGGATGAAGGCTCGCGTAATTGAGGCTCGACTTCGGGGCTAACCAACATCACGCCCGCGAGAGTCGTTGTCAAGACTGTCAGGAGAAACAGTGTCGCATGCTTTTTCCATTCGCGCGCAGTCGGGCGCGCGCTCTTGCGTCGCGTAAATGTCGCGGGCGAATCTATAAAGGGCGGGATTACTTGAACTGATTCAGACATAAAGACAGTAGGCAGTAGGCAGTAGGCAGTTGGCAGTTAAGAACTCTATTTTCTGCCAACTGCCTACTGCCTACTGCCTACTTTTAGTATGTTGCGTCCGGCAATGACGAGCCGCCGTTGGTTTCAGGGGCTTCCGTGTCGCTATCGTGCGCTTGTAGTTCTTTGCCGGGTTTGAAGCGGATAGTTTTGCCGGACGGGATAGCAACCTCTTCGCCTGTGCGCGGGTTACGCCCGACGCCACGCTTGCGCGGCTTGACGACGAAGACGCCAAAGCCACGCAGTTCGATGCGTTCTCCGCGCATGAGAGCTTCTTTCATCGAATGAAAGAGGGCTTCGACCGCTTGCTCGGCTTTCATCTTGGGGACGCCCGTGCGGTCTGCCACACGATTCACAATATCTAGTTTAATCACGGCTATCGGCCTCCATCCAGTTGCCCTAGAGAGAAATAAGTGATGCCAGGACGGTACACTGTCAAACGCGATGATAGAGACGCCCAGCGAAAACTGTCAAGGATGAACGTCAGGAGGCAGGGAAGTTTCAACTCAAAGCATTTTGGGTTGACAACCTGTGGTAGAATTTCCACTCAACCCTCGCGCAAATTAATTCGATAAACCGCTAACTAATCACCCACAAAGGAGGTGCATCGAATGCTCAAACAATTCAGGGTTAAGTTCACAATCAACGTTATCACGCTTCTGCTTGCCCTGGGCCTCGCGCGCTCGGTCTTCGCGGATCCTAACTGCCACGTCAACACGCGCTGCACGCACGCGGTTCAGTTTTGCACAGCACTCTGGCCCTGTCAGCCAAGGGATATTGGTCTAACCTGCTGGCAGGAGTCAGTCCCCTGCTGTGAAGATGTAGGCACCAGTTCGACCCTATACTGCGGCCTTGAATGCGACTCCGGTGGCTGTGGCTGCTGTTAATAGGAAAGGGGAGAGACGACATGAAAAAAGCAATTAGAAAAGTCTTCAGCTACTGGGGCCTGCTCGCGCTTGCGTTGATCGTAGTGACAGGGGTCGTCGCTGCGGCTATGCGGAACAGAACCATTCAGGTCAGGCCGCCGCATAGTATGATCGCCAAGCAGACCGCTTACGACGACGCTGGTAACAAGTACGTCAGCACCATCATCAGGCACGTTCACGAGGACGGTACTTGCGAGGACGCCCAAATCCTCTGGGACGGGAAAGTAGTTCACACGACTTTGCATCTGACAGGCAATCTCACCAATCGGAAAGCTACGGCTGACATGCCTTCGGCTTTGGGCTATAAGTATTTCGAGGAAAATGCCCCTGACGTGGACACCTGGATCAGCCCGGACTTGCAGGACTATCTCAAGCTCGTCAACAAACGCGAGGATGGCTCTGTCAGATTTATGATTGAGGCATTGGAAGTGAGTGTGCCTTAACACGCTTCAGTGCATGAGGGTCTTACCTCATCGAATATAGAAGGGGTGCGCCGTAAGTAGATAGCGCACCCCTTCTTTTTGTGTCGCAGCTTCTTCAGATTCCGAAGAGTGCAACGAGAGAACAAATTTCTCTCGTTGACAAAGCGGACAAGGCGCGGATAACCTCAATCTGAATGATGAAGTATGAACGATGAATGATGAAGTAAAAACTCTTCCATTCAGCACCGATCATTCCGCATTCATCATTAACACTTATGTTTGGACTGAAAAAGAGGCGCGCCCCGATGTTTGGCGGGATCGCAGCCGAAGATGATAAAGACATAGAGGTGCAGAAGCCGCGCGACATTGCGCGTCACAGCTTTTGGGCTGAATCACGCCTGCTCCTGCGTGACCTCCTTTTCGCGCTGATGTTCGCCGCGCTTCTCGTCGTCTTCGTCGTGCAGCCGGTCAAAGTCGAAGGCACTTCGATGGAGCCGAATCTGCACAACGGCGAGCGAATCTTCGTCAACAAACTGGTCTATTACGGTCTGCCGACCTTGCAGCGCGGCGACATCGTCGTCTTCTGGTTTCCTGACAACCCGTCGAAGAGTTACATCAAGAGAGTCATAGGCTTGCCGGGCGAAACCGTCGTCCTCTGCAATGGCAAGGTCTATATCAACGGAACGCCGCTAAACGAGCCGTACATTGATCCGAAGAGGAACGTCGCGCTCTCGAACCCTAACTTCCAGGCGGGGCCGCCGGAGTCGCCGCAGCTTGGCAAAGCGTTTTTCAAATACTGCGACAACCCTGCGTCGGGCGCGACGAACATTCCTCCGCCAGCCGTGCCGAATCATTACTACTTTGTGATGGGCGACAACCGCGACGCTTCGAGCGACTCGCGCTCGTGGGGACTCGTGCCTGAGAAATATATTTACGGCAAGGCGCTCTTTCGCTACTGGCCTTTGGGTCGGATGAGCGTTATCTCGCACGACCCCGTTTACAACATTCCATCGAAGAATACTGTCAACGAACCATCGGACTCGGAAGAGGAGCCGTGAGATTTTCGCCGGACTGATCTTTGATCTTCGGTCTTTGATCTTTGCTTTCATGAACGGAGACTTAAGTCTTGCTTGAGAGGCTCAAAGACCGAAGTCAAAAGATCAAAGACCGTTTTCACAACGATGAATTGGCTGCGTCCTCTAGCGATGATGTTCTACGCGCCCGCGCGCGGGATGAGCGAGGTGCGGGAGCGTTCGCCTCTGGGGTTCTCACTGCTTCTGGCCCTGCTGGCTGAGATCGCATACATCTTCTTTACTCAGTGGCAAATCTTAAATCCAATTCTATCTCTGCAAGGCCCAACTACATTATTCTCTATCCTGTTTGAGTGTCTGCTGCCGCTCATCCTGATCGCAGTTATCCTTGTGCCGACGCTGGCGCTCCTGGCAAACCTTTTCGAGCGGCGCGGGAGCTTTGGCCTGGTCATTCAGCAGGAGTATGCCGGGCTGGCTTCGACAATCTTTTTCGCGTGGGCTGCGGCCATCATCCTCGCCATCCCGTTGGCATTACTCGCCAGGCGCAGTGGATTCGAGGCTGAGTTCTTCGTGCAATATCAAAAGTCTGTTGCTTCTGCTGTCGCGCAGGGTAATGTGCAGGCGCGCTCACTACAGAGTCGAAGCATGCAGTCGCTGGCCTTTGCTGTCTCGCTGATTGTGCCGCTCTTCGTTTTCTGGAGCGTGAAGGCCGTGCGCGAGGTCTTTCGGCTCTCAGTCGCTCGTTCCATCCTCGTCACGATTATCGGCGGCATCTGCGCGCTTTTCATCGGCAGCGTGCTGATGCCGCTCTTCAGCATGGTAGCCTTCTCGCCCTTCTGGCTCTTCTTTCTCTTCATATTGCTGCGAGGCTACTTCGCGGAACTGAACAGGGGGCAGCGTGCGCGCGCGTCCTTCAAGCAGAATTTGGAAGCCTCGACGCTCAACCCGGCGGACGCTTCGGCGCATTACAACTTGGGATTGATTTACCAGCAGCGCGGGCAACTGGACGAAGCGCGCGCGTCGTTCGAGCGTGCCGTCGAGATTGACCCTGACGAAGTGGACGCGCATTACCAGTTGGGACGCATCGCGCGCGCGCAAGGGCGCTTGGCCGAAGCCATCAACCATTTCAATGAGGTGGTGGCGCGCGACCAGACGCACTCTCAGCACGAAATCTGGCGTGAGATCGGCGCGACCTATCTGGCGGCCTCGCAGTTTGATGACGCGCGCGAAACGCTCGAACGTTTTCTTGAGCATCGCACGTCAGACCCGCAGGGGCTGTACCTGATGGGACGCGCCCTCGCTGGACTGGGACGCCAGCGCGAAGCCGCAGACTCCATGCAAGCCTGCATCGAAGCCGTGAAGACCGCGCCCGCCTATAAATATCGCACGGAGAAACGCTGGCTCAACGAGGCGCAACAGTTCTTGCGGTCGCAGGCGCAATTAGCAACGAGGCAATAATTGGTAAGGATAAAATTTAGAGAGATGGCACTGACTGATTCAAAACCTGCACTGCTCGCGCTCGAAGACGGGCGAGTGTTTCGCGGGCGCTCCTGGGGCGCGGAGGGCGAAGCCTGTGGCGAGATGGTCTTCAACACTTCCATGTCCGGCTATCAAGAGGTTCTGACAGACCCTTCATACGCAGGGCAGATCGTTTGCATGACCTATCCGCTGATAGGCAACTACGGCGTGACGCGTAAGGATGAAGAGTCTTCGCGTCCCTGGGTCGAAGGCTTCGTCGTGCGCGAGGCGAGCCGGATGGCTTCGAACTGGCGCGCCGAAGAGACTTTAGACGCTTACTTGAAGCGTTGGAAGATCGTCGCCATCGAAGGCATAGACACGCGCGCGCTCGTCCGCCACATCCGCGACAAGGGAGCAATGCGCGCCTGCATCTCGACCGTAGATTTGGATGAAGCGAGCCTTGTGGAGAAGGCTAAGAACTCGCCGCCAATGGAGAATCGTGAACTGGCGAGCGTCGTCACCTGCAAAGAAGTTTACGAAGTTGCGGCGGAAGGGGTGGAGCGTTTTCACGTGGTCTGCTACGACTTCGGCGTGAAGATGAATAGTTTGCGCGAATTGGCGTGCCTGGGTTGTCGCGTCACGGTCGTCCCTGCCAACACTGCGGCAACGGAAGTTCTGGCTTTGAATCCAGATGGCATTTATCTCTCGAATGGGCCGGGCGATCCAGCTTCGATGACAAGGGTTGTTGAAGAGGTGCGCAGCGTCGCCCAGTCAGGTGTTCCGACCTTCGGCATCTGCTTCGGACATCAACTGTTGGGGCGCGCATTCGGCGGCTCGACCTACAAACTACAGTTCGGCCATCGCGGCGGCAATCAGCCCGTCAAGGATTTAGCGAAAGGCTCTGTCGAGATTACTTCGCACAATCACGGGTTCGCTGTGAAAGCCGAGACGCTTCCCGCAGAGATGGAGGTCACGCACATCAACCTTAACGACAACTGTGTCGAGGGGATGCGCCATCGCACACTCCCGATCATCTCCGTTCAATATCACCCCGAGGCCGCCCCCGGCCCGCACGACGCGGAACATCATTTCAAGCGATTCATTGAGCTGATGAAAGGCAGTGAAAAGTGAATAGTGAAAAGTGAATAGTAAATAGAAGGAACGGGTTTTCAACTATTCACTATTCACTATTCACTTTTCACTAATGCGTGGCTAATTTGTCTTTTGCGGCCAGATTGCCACAGGGTTGATAGCCCGCTCTCACGCTGCCCCTTCGCAAAACGGCATATTTACGCGTGGCCTGCGCGCCCTTAAACGCTTAAAAGTCTGGCCCGCTACTTGCCCTAGTGACCTTGTGCTAAGCCAATTGAAGCTGAGCAGAGAACCAAAAATTAACCCTGATTCTAAGGAGCAAAGATAATGAAACGTCTTTTAACAAATGGCGCGCTTGCGCTCTCGCTGGCGCTCTGCGCCTCGCCCGCCGCTCTGGCTAAAACCAAGAAGCCAAAGCACACACCTGAGCATTATGCCGCAATCAAGAAGTGCAAAGCCGACTACGCCGAAGCCAACAAGGCAGCCAATGCCCTGAAAGGCAAAGAGCGCAGCGCTGCTAAAGCGAAAGCCAAAGCAGACGAGAAGCAGTGCATTGCCAGCGCGCCTCAATAGTAGTAGTCAGGCGCGACAAGTCTCCCCGAAATGATAAAGAGGCTTTGATGACTTTGAAATATTAGTCATCAAGCCTCTTTGTTTATTAACGTCGGAGACCAGAGCCTTTCTCAATCCATCTTCGGCATCCTCAGTTCGCCTGTCGTTAAGTCAGGCCGACGAAGCGCCATCTCGTCAGGAGTTGTCGCTACCGTCGGATGAGAATGCGCGTTGTCCTCATGCTGCAATTGAGCAACGGGCGCGGCTGTCTCTTTTGCTTCCGGCTCCGGCGCGCTCGCTTCGACCGGTTGTAGAATCTCCGCCACCAGACCTTCGCTGCCTCTGTGCTCAAGCCAATGGCGATAGCTCACGGTCGCAATTGCAATCACAGGGATTGAGAGAAATATTCCGGCGATGCCCGCCAACTCCGCCCCGCAGAGGATTGCTAGAATGACTGCCAACGGGTGCAGGTGCACGCCCTGGCTGATGAGGCGCGGATAGATCGTGTAGTCGTGAACGATGCGCAGGACTGCAAGAAACAGGAGCACCCAGAGAGCTGAGTAGGTCGAAGTATCCGGGCTAAAGCTGGTCACGAGCGCGGCGATAATCGCGACGACGAGCGGCCCAACTAAGGGGATGAACTCAAACAATCCTGCAATCACGCCCAGGACCAGCGGGAAGGGAACGCCGAGGAGGATAAAGCCGACGGTGCATTCTGTTCCGATGAGGAGGCAGGCAGTCAGTTGCGCGCGGATGTATGCGGCAAGCGTCGAGTTGACATCCTGAAAGAACTCGTCGGCTCGCCAACGCCAACGCCCGCGCGGCAGCATCTGGAGCGCGGAGCGGCGGAAAGCCTCCACATCTTTCAGAAAGAAGAAAGAGAGAATCGGAATCAGGACCAGCCAGGGCACATAGCCGAGCACTTCGACGACGAGTCCCGGCAATTTTGTTTCAATATAAGTTTTGGTGGACTCAATCGCTTTGTCCAGCGTACTCTTCAGAGCATTACAGGCATCGTCTGGAATTCCGTTATTCATGCAGAAAGCCTGTAAGCGCTCGACGCGACTCAAGGCGGCGCTCCCGTAATTGCCACTGTTCGTAGCAAATTGTCTGATCTGAGTGCTCAATCGTGGCAGGAGAACGAGGAGAACGATGGTGAGCGTGCCGAAGAGGACGAGGTAAACAATTCCGATGGCTGCTGGACGTGGGATGATGCGCTCGCGCCCGCGCAAGTTGAAAGGCTTGCGCACAAGCTCGACGAGTGGCGCGACCAGGTATGAAAAGAAGATCGAGAGGACGAGGAGCAGAATCACGCCCTGAAGCCTGTACAGCACCCATAACATCGCCGCGAACATCAGGGAGATAAGGATGACGCGAATAATCACTCGCTTCTGCGGCCAGGTCTCTAAGACTGCTACCACAGTGGCCTCTTCAAGAGCTTCTTTGGCCGCTTCCTTAGCTATCTCTTTGAGCGGCGGCTCTTGAACAGGTTCTTCTTGTCTTTTTCTGAATTTCACTGGTGCAACCGTTGAAGAAGGTAATCAATCTGACGCCGCTCTCTGGTTGAGAGGTCGCGGAACTCGACGCCGAAGCTATCGGACGTGCCATGATGGACTACCTCTGCGTGTAAAGACAATGCTTGGTCTTCGTCAATCAGCAGAAGTCCGAGCCGGTCACCGGCCTGGACGACAGTATTCTTCGGGAGATAACGAACGCGAAGACCGCCCTGACTGATGTCTGTCGCCTCGCCGATGCCAATGGACTCGCCCATGCTCTCGTCTTCGACCGCCAGGTTCATGCGATCTCTGACCGGAAAGCGCGGATACCTGCGCCGCTCGTTCGTGTTCCCGACAGGTTGAGTTTCAAACATAGCAACCTCCAGAGGGCAGAGGCTAGAGGTTGGAGGTCAGAAGCTAGAGAGGAACATTTACTAACCTCTAACCTCCGACCTCTAGCCTCTGCTTTTAATGTGTTACTTCGTCATCATCTTCCGCGTCTTCGTCTTCTTCGGGTTGAGTGACGCGGGGCGCGGCAGGCTCCCAGACCAGCCCGCGCCATTCTTCTTTTGCGCTGAGAAGTTGAAGAGCGGCCAAAGGGTATGCGGCGTTGCGTTCAAGTCGCAAGACCTCTGTGACGACCTGCAACTTTTGTCCTTCGTCGCTGAGGACCACCAGTCGAACGCGGCTGCCCACGTCCGGCAGCTCGCGCTGTAAATGGACGAGCGCGCCCTCCGGTCCGACATTCTCGGTCGTCCCTTCAGCAACGATGTGTTCGCCCGCTTCCGTATCCCACTCGGCGCGCACCAGCAATGAGGCGAGGTAGCGCGGCCCTGTCCTTTGTTCTGCAAGAGTTTGTCGGGGCATCTTTGTCTCCTTAAAAACAGTGATGAGTGACAAGTGACGAGTGACGAGCAAGAACAAGTCTTTATCTCGTCACTCGTCACTCTTAACACGTCACTGTTTT
>Ga0268242_1000019_pt1 | contig 21514 bp, 22 predicted proteins | sample BulsoiFelSFmetaG_FD_200253 | JGI IMG/M metagenome (GOLD analysis project Ga0268242, IMG submission 200253) | Bulk soil microbial communities from Mexico - San Felipe (SF) metaG (v2) (version 2) | ecosystem: Environmental > Terrestrial > Soil > Agricultural land | place: Mexico: San Luis Potosi... | reverse complement strand
CAAAGGCGACCTCAACGACGCTGTCATGGATTTTGATAAAGGGATTGGCTTGAACCCGTCGAACTCGACCACTTCTTTAGCTTATGCCGGACGCGGTTTCACTTATCTCTTGCAAGGCGATGAGGCTGCCGCTCGCAAAGATTTTGACAAGAGCATCAAGCTCAACAATGAGGGCAGAGTCTTTCTGGAGCTTCATCTCAGAATCCTTGAGACTCAAATCAAAGAGATGCGCCGCCGCCGCGCCGAAGAGCAACAGCCGGTCGCTTAACCAAGACCAATAGTAAAACTGTAGGGGCAGGGCTTGTCCCTGCCCGCATTCCCTTAAAGGAAGCGGGCAGGGACAAGCCCTGCCCCTACAGAGTTATCCACTACTCCTTACTCTTTCTCCTACCGCGTGTAACCCGACGGGTGGTCTATCGTGATGTCCTTCATGTCGGAGGTGATTTCGATCTTGTGAAATCCTTTGTTCGGGTGCGTCGAGAGATAGGTGAGCGCAATCTGGCGCGAGAAGGCTCCGGCCAAATCCTTGAGGTAAGAATCAAAGCTGACGGGCGTACCCGTTCCTTGAAAGAAGGCGCGGCCTCCCGTCTCATCCGCCAACCTTTGCAGAGAACTCTGCCCGTCTGTAATCAAGCGGATGTTGTTGATCGCGTTCGAGGTGACGCTCGGCGCATAGAAGGAATAGACCGCCACTCCCTGACGTTGCGCCTCTTTGATGGCTCGTTGCAGGTCAACGCTCTGCGAAGGCTGCGAGCTATCAAGTCCGCGCGAGATGTCCAGGCCATCGGTGACAACAAGAAGCGCGCGCCTTCCCTTCGGCGTGGCCTCGAAGCGACGCAAGCCCTCTATGATTTCGACGTAAGGGTTATAGGGCGAGGCGGTCGCTGAACCGATGGGGATGCGCAAGGCTTTCGCCGCGCGCTCGCGGTCAGCCGTGAACGTTTGCCTGACTTCGAGCGAGCCGCTGCGTATGTAGCCGATGAGGACGCGTGATTCTCTCGGCAAGTGGTTGATGAAATCTTTGATGGTCGCAATCTCGTTGCTGATGGATGTGACCACGTCGTCCTGTATCAGCACGGCGACGGTGATCGGCGTGTCCAACCCCATCGCGCGGATCGAGAGAATTTTCTGATCATCGCCGTCCTCGCGCAATGTCAACATCCCGACAGGAGTCAACTCTTGCATAGACGCACGATCTCCTTTGTGATGAATGGTGATTGGAATAGTCACCGTGCGGACGCCGCCACGTTGATTCTGAACCTTGACTAACTCATCGTCGTTTGCTTGGGAACTACTGCGGGGCTGGGCTTCTGTTCTCAGGCACATAGTTGTGAAGATGAACGTGGCGGCTATGATCGCAAAGGCGAGTCCTCTCTTCGGGCTACTCATCGCTTCTCCTCCGGCTTCAAATGCTGGCAGCACAACTATGATATTACAGGGCGTCTGGATTGCGGTAGTCTAGTACGGTTTGATGGATATGATAGGAGAGTAGTTGCTTGGAATTTACTGCCCTATTGACTTGCAGTGGAATCCCTCTTATCTTCTCGTCAGCCGAGCATTCAAATCTATCAGATTAATCAGCTTCGCATGTGAAAATCCCTCGCGCCGCGAAGCCATTGGGAGATAATTTTGATGAAGGCAAAAGCCACCCTGCCACCTGCCCGCAACGGTCAGTTGGTTATCAGAGAGCTACCCGAAGAGACTCTGGTTTATGACTTAGAGAGACATGAGGCACACTGTCTCAATAACACATCCGCTTTTGTCTGGAAGCATTGTGATGGACAAACGACAGTTGAGGAGATGACGCGTCTCTTGAGCAGAGAGTTCGACTCGCCTGTTGATGATGATGTGGTGTGGCTTGCGCTCAAACAGTTGCGCCGTCTTCATCTGCTCGAAGAAGGGAGTGGCCGGATTGGCATGATGAAGGTCACGCGCCGCGACCTGGTCAGAAAATATCTGCCAGCCGCGCTCGCTCTGCCGGTGATTCTGTCCATCCCTGCGCCGACGGCAGCTCAAGCGCTCAGTACCTGTGCAGGTGACCATCAACCATGCGACGACACTCACCCCTGCTGTCCGGGCTTCAATTGCGATGGGATATGTTTCCCCGATTAACCCGCAACTATGTATGAGGCTCTTGCATCTAGATGATGTTACGAAGATGACGATTTGCTCGCCCGTCAACTTTTTATCAAGAGCGATGAGCAGAAGCTAATAATGAGCGAGAAAGATCAGACGGGAAAGATTACTGCCGGAGACCGGATGATGGCGCAGGTCCTGCGCTGGGCCCCCTGGCTCGCCTTCTTTCTGGTCGCGTTGCCCGCGCCCATCTATTTTCTGACCAAATACTCACCTTCAACGCCCGATACCGCGCTCAACTTTCTCTTCGCGCTCGTCTCTCTCGGCGTCGGTTCTATCATCGGCTTCATAGTCATGCTCGTGCTTCTTTATTATCGCCGCAACTGGGCGCAGCGAGTGCGCGACCGCGTGGCAGCGAGCGGCGTGACGGCGGACGAGATTCCCTGGTTTATGTCGGAGCTGACGCCATCGGAGCGCAAAGCTTTGAAAGAGATTGATGCGCGCGATCCAATGCTCGCAGATGCTTACAGAGAAACGCTCGCTTCGCGCATCACTGCCTCGCGCGTCATCGCTAACGCCAAGCGCGAGTTGCTTCTGGTCGAGCGTCGCATGAACCGCGTCGGTTACATTCAAGGCGCGGACACGACCTCGTTAAAGGAAGAGTTGCGGGCAGACCGCGAGCGCCTCGAACATGTCAAGACCGAAGGAACAGAGCGTCGCGCCGAAGCCGAAACGCGCCTGCACATGATCGAAGCTGCGGCGTCGCGCGGCGCAAGCTGGGCCGAAACCAACATGGCGCTTCATCGTTTGAGCAACACACAGGAACAAATTCCTCTCGCCCTTGAAGCAGCGCGGATGGAGCAGCAAGCTCTCGAAGAATCGGAGAAGGCTCTGCGCGAAACCACACAGCAAACTTCGACGAAGGAACTAGGGATAGATGGACGCGGTGAAGCGCATTAGCCTGGTGCGGATAGATGATGGTCGCTGGCGCGTCTTCATTGATGATGAAGACATGCAGGTGGCCTTTCAGTTTGCCTGGGACGCGCTGCAATGCGCGCTCAACGGCTCGCTCACGGGCACGCCCATCACAGACTTGCAGACGATTGAAATCAACACGTCCACCTCTACGGACCAGCAACGCCTCGCGCGTGTCCGCGCCGCACAGGCCGAGCGCCGCGCGCTTCTGGCTGCGTTGCGAGGAATAGATGGCGAAGGAATCTAAAAGCAGGGATGAGGGATGAGGGCGGAGGGATGAAGGAAGAAAAGCGTTCGTCTTCTTATTTATCCCTCATCCCTTAATCTGTACACTCCCACTTCTAATCGTTCTGCGTACCCTTCTTTAACCAAAGCTTGATTGCCGAGTCCGGCGTCGGGGCGTGAGAGACCTGTGACTTTGGCAAGCTCGCCGCGCACGGTCATGCCTGCGCCACGTAGAAAAGCGCGGGCGATCTCGCGCAAGGCCACCTCGCGTTTCACTTTCTGTGAGAACTCTTGACCGAATCTTCCTTCGGCCAGAGTCCAGATGTATGTGAACCAAGGCTCATAGACCACTTCGCCGGGGACGACCTTGAGACACCTTTGCAACTCATCGAGCGCGCGCGTGAACCTTGCGCGATCCTGTATCTTCGCGCTCTCGCGTAAATCAGATGTCGCCATCTCCCATTCGCGTCTTAAAACTTTCAAGATGGCGCGAGCGTCAGCCGACAACTCTTCCGCCTCGTGCTTGCGCGCGACACCCCAGAGCGCATTGAAATGTGGGACGAGACGCGGCGCGATAAATGTCGCGCGTCCCTTCGCAAGCTTCGCGTAATAGACGCGACCACGCCGCATCACTTCGTCTTTGATGACCCATGTGAGACTGCTCTCCGGGTCTTTCTGAACGTTGCGCGGCATGTGCGCGTCGCGTCGCCCGCAGACGGCTATGTAGAGCGATGGGCCAGGACGCCGCGCATCCGTCATCGCCGCGCAGAAGCCCACGTCTTCAATCAACCTTTCCGCATCATTGGCATCTTCAACACGCGCCTCAGGCTCACGCCGCCACATGCGATCACGATGCGCTTCTATCTCTTCGGGCAAGGAAATCATGTTGCTCATAGCCTATTAAAGATTTGACCGACTTCTTTCAGGTTGATTGACTGCTCTCTTTCAATCTGACCGACCGAGTTGGTCAGGCATTCCTTTGAGATTCGCAAAACTCTAAAAACCTTAGCAAATTTGCAAAATCCGCCCTGCCCTGACATTGGCACGGAGACTGCACTAGGGAGCGCGGGCAGCGATGTCTGAATCGCGCCCAAGGTCAAGCGGGACGCAGTAAAATTTTACGAGGATACTTTCTTAATGAAAAGCTCCCGAACTTCCCCAATCATCGCCTGGCTCACAATGCTCTCGTTCGTCATCTCTTTGACGGCGGGAATTATGACGGGCGATAGAGTTTACGCTGCCACCGGCTCGACAAAGGTCAAAGTCTCCGCTGACCTGAACAAGAAAGTGAAAGACCTGCCAAGCGGCTCACATGTCACCGTCATCATGCGCTCAAGCAGCACCTGGAGTTCAACGCTTGACAATGCCGTTAAGAGCAATGGCGGAACAATCAAAAAACAATATTCCAAACTCAACATGCGCGCCGTTGACCTGCCGACATCAGTTGTCAACACGTTGTCAAGTCGCACGGATGTCGCCTTTATGTCTCTGGACCAGCAGACGAAAGCCCTCGGCCATGTTTCGCTGACGACAGGCACGGATGCCGCGCGCGCGGCGACTACCAACACGACGCTCGACGGCACAGGCATCGGCATCGCTATCGTTGATTCGGGCATTGATCCAAACCACGATGCCTTTAAGTCTAGCGCGGGCAACTCGCGCATTATTGTCAATCAGGATTTCACGGGCGAGAATCGCACGGACGACCCTTACGGTCACGGCACACACGTCGCCTCGATTGCCGCCGGAAACGGCAGCATCTCGCAGGGCGCATATCAAGGCGTCGCCTCGAACGCGAACATCATCAATCTTCGCGTGCTTGATTCAAATGGACTCGGCACGGCTTCTTCTCTGCTCGCGGCGATGGACTGGATTTTGGCGAACTGCTCTTCAAAGAACATACGGGTCGTCAACATGAGCCTCGGAATGCCTGCCACCACGTCATACACTGATGACCCTGTTTGCCAAGCAGTGCGCAAGCTCGTTGATGCTGGCATCGTCGTCATCGCAGCCGCAGGCAACAACGGCAAAGATTCCAACGGACAGAAGCTTTACGGCATGATTCACTCGCCCGGCAACGAGCCATCGGCGATTACGGTCGGCGCTGCCAATAGCTACGGCACGGACAGCCGCGCCGATGACACCATCACGACCTTCAGCTCGCGTGGACCGACTCGCAGCTACTGGACGGATACTAGTGGCGTCAATCACTACGACAACCTGATTAAGCCAGACCTCGTTGCCCCCGGCAATAAGATCATCGCCGCCGAAGCAACAGGCAACCTGCTCGTGACGCAGACGCCCACGCTTGACGCAGGCGTGAGCGGTTCGACCACTCGCAAGATGATGTACATGAGCGGCACTTCGATGGCATCGCCTGTTACTGCGGGTGCGGCGGTCCTCATGCTCCAAGCGAATCCCTCGCTCAAGCCGAACATGGTCAAAGCGATCATGATGTACACGGCACAGCAGCTTAATGGCTTCAACACTTTGGAGCAGGGCGCAGGCGAACTCAACGTTGAAGGCGCAATCCGTACAGCGAGCCTCGTCCGCACGGATTTAACTTCATCAACCCCGCTCGGCGATCCTCTGCTGACGGCGAGCGCACCAACACCGACCACATCAATCGCGGGCTATCAGTTCACATGGTCGCAAGGAATTATTCTCGACCAGACTTTCGCCACAGGCTCTGATCTCATCACCAAGTATCAAAAGATTTATGCGAGCGGCGTTCTCTTGGGCGACGGCTCGGTCTTGAGCAACGGAGTTCTACTGGGCGACCAGACGATGATGTCAAACGGCGTGATCTTGAGCGACAGCATTAGGACAAGCACCGGCGTGCTCTTGAGCGACGGAACATTCTTCTGTAGCGATGGAGTGCTCTTGAGTGACGGAGTTCTACTGAGCGACGGCGTGATGCTCGGCGACGGCGTGCTTTTAAGCGATGGCGTACTCTTGAGCGATGGCGTGTTGCTCAGCGATTCTACGGCACAGGCAGCATCAGCGAAAACCGGAGACAATACATCAAAGATGTTCGCGGTAGTTGATTCTTATACGACGACGACTAAGAAGAAATAAACGATCTTGGTTTGAGAGCTTCCTCGAATTCCCTCCATAAAGGGGGAAGTTAAGAGCGAAGGCATAAAGAATGAAGTGTTCTCAGGCTCTTCATTCCTTGCGCCTTCGCTCTTTTATTGCGAATTGTCACCGGCTGGCATCTCTTGAAAAGCCACGATGAGATAATCCATGAAGCAACATGAAATAGAAGCGAATTCTTTTCATGTTGCTTCGTCTGTTTTCATGGATAGCTTCTATTCATCCACGACATTGGAAACAGCTATCTCAATCCAAACCGATGACAAGATACGTCGTGTCATCTTTGGCCGGAGCGCCGATGCGAAAGCCGTCCAGGTCTTCAAAGAATTTTTTTCCGATCTGCTCAACGTCCGCTGCTGTGATCTGAGCGTGAATCTCCGCAAGCCCATTCTCTTCGTATTTCTGCCCGGCAGTGTTCTCGGCTTCGGTCACGCCGTCGCTGAAGATTGCGAGCCGTTCGCCGCGCTTGAACGAAAACTCTCCGACGACGTAATCGTTGCCCGGCAGCGGAAAACCGACGGGTCTGCCGCTAACATCAAACTCTCGTTCCTCTTCAGTCTTGCGATTTAACCAGACAGGTGGCACGTGCCCGGCATTGATATAGCGCAGGCTCTCTCGCTCCGCTGAAAGCACTCCTAGAAAAAGGGTCGCAAACATTCCCTCAGGCGCGGCAGCGACCACACGTTTATCAAGCTCTGTAGCGAGACGAGCTAAATCTTTTTCATCACGGACGAGTGCGCGCAGTTCTGTCTGCAACGTCGTCATCAGAAACGCAGCGCCGACGCCTTTGCCGCTCACGTCCGCAACCCAAAACGCACACTCATCAGGCGTGAGCATCACAACATCGTAAGCATCACCACCTACGTCGAAGCAAGCCTGGCTCGTGCCCCAGGCAGAAAAAGGCGCGGGCAAAGTTACCTTGCCCGACGGCGGGAGAAGGCGTTGCTGTATGCCGCGAGCAAGCACAAGCTCGGTTGCGATCAGTTGCGCGCGGAAAGCCTCCTGCGCCAACTGCTCGCGCTCGACCGCGATAGCTGCGAGCGCGGCGAAAGATTCAAGGTAAGAGAGGTCTGTGCCAGAGAATTCACCGCCTCTTCTATTTATAGCTTGGAGCGCGCCCATCAACGCTCCGTCAGGATTTTTGAGCGGAACGCAAAGCATGTTTCTCGTCAAAAAGCCTGTCCGCTTATCCGTCGAAGAATCGAAATGCGGATCGGACGCAACATCATTGATTAATAAACTCTCGCCCGTATCCGCGACGTAGCCCGCGACACCCACGCCCCTATCAAGCACAATCTCGACGCGCTCGGCTCCAGACATCTGCCGTGCGTGCAGCTTCCCCGTGCGCGCATCGCGCAGGAAGGCGGTTGCGCGCTCGCAATCGAGCTGAGCTTTGACGAGTTCGAGGATGGCTTGCAGGATGTCGTCTAGGCCCGAAGCGCGATTCAGCGTCTCGCTCGCCGCGACCAACGCTTCAAGACGCTGAAGGCGAATGTCGTCGGGTAGATTGCTCAGGATGGCTGTCGCGCTCGTCACATTAGTCTTCTCCTTCGTCACGACTTCGTTCCGCATCCTATCACTACGAGGCCCGTCGTGAGAACAGATTCAATGAGTGAAGTTTTGCTACAGAGACACGGAGGCACAGAGAAGAAGGATTTGAGATCAAGAATTTGAAATCTCAAATCTGCCATTTGAGATTTCAAATTTCAAATTCCTTATCTCAACTTACTCTTCTCTGTATCTCCGTGCCTCTGTGGCAATCTCTAAAAAAGCGCGTGGACGAAACGTTCGCTCCGTCCACGCGTTCTGACTTTCAAGCTACAGTGAGCTGAAAGTTTTTATCTAGGACCAGAAGCGCGCACGGTCAATTCCGTGCCGCTCAGCAATTCAAGGTCATCTTGACCCTGAACATAGACAGAGCCTGCGCCTGCGCCCGCGCCGACGATTGCGCCGACGGCTGCGCCACGGCCTCCACCCGCAATCGCTCCGATAATCGCGCCGACAGCCGTGCCGATGGCCGCGCGCTTCTCTGTCTCGGTGGTGCGATTGTTGTCTCTCACAGACCCTTCGTTATCAACGCGAACGGTCTCGCCGTTGTTCGTCCGAATGCCTTCGGTGATTCCGGCGAAGCGATAGCTGCGGCCATCGCGCATCGTGATGTTCTCAAAGTTGAGCGTCATCTCTGAGCGCCCCGTGATGCGTCCCGACCGGTTGACGTTCGTGACATAGCCGTTGATGGTCGCGCCCTGATATTGCGAAGGCGAGACGACGGTCATCGTGAAGCGATCATTCTCGCGCGCGTCTCTGGTAGTCAGATTGTTGTTGAGCGTGGCGACAATCTGCGTCCCATCGGGCACGATGAAATCGCCGCTCGACGCGATTGTTCCAGTGCCTTGATAACTTCCGTTGCCTTGATAGCCAGGCCCGCCGTTGTAAATATCCAACTGGGCAACGTCGGAAGTCTTGTTGTAAATGCTGACTACCGTCACAGGCGTATTCAGATTCAAGTCGGTAATTCTGCGGGTCACGCGCAAGCGACGCCCAGCATCCATCGGCTCGAAGGTGACGCTGAAGTCGTTGCCCCTGTCGCCCGTCGAGCTGACTGTCAGTTGATCGCCGTTGAGTGTGGAGCGCACACGCACGGTCTGCCCGTTTCGTCCGGTCTCGACATGCTCGATGCCGTCCGCGTCAAACGCGAACTGCGGAGCGCGCGAAGAAGCAATCGTCACGTTGCGTCCGCGACGATCAATAGCAAGGCTCGTCGGCGATTCCAGACGCGCCGTCAGCGAGTCTAGGACTCTCTGCCTGTCTCTGTAAGGAAGACTGCGCGCCGCGCTTTGAGCAATGTTACGAGCATCGTCTGAGCGCGATGCGTCCAGAGTGTAAGTGCCTGTCAAGCGGTTCGCTCCGCTATAAGCAGGCGGATAATTATTTTGCGGGTAGTTGTTGTTCGACGGGTAGGTCTGTGTCTGCCAGTTCCAGGCGATATTGTACGAGCGCGCCAGTTCGTTCAAGTCCGTGCGCAAACTCGCCCAATCACGCTCGGCTTGAGCGTTCAAGCGATTGCGCCGCATGAAGCTGTCTATCAAAGCGGCGCGGTCGAGCACGTTCTGCACGTCTGTCGAGACCTCTTGACGATTGTTGAGGCCGTCGCGCAGTTGGTTGGTCGCGCTCTCGAAATCACTGACGAACTGGTTGATGTTATCTTCCCTTCGTGTGCCGTCAAGGCGGCTGTTATCGAGCGCGGCCCTCAGGCTGCTGCGGAAGATATTCGTGTGATTCTCTATGCGGTTAACCAATCGCCGCGCCTGCCAATTCGTTGAGCCGTTGGATCGTCTTTGCGCCTGCGCCGTCAGGCCGAGACCTGCCAGCACCAAGACCAGCGCAAGACTGAACGTTTGTCTGATTTTTTTCATTACCCATTCCTCCAATTCAAGATTGCTTTAGTTCATCCAAACACTGCCCGCTCGGGTAATGTTCTTCATTGCCGCTAGACTGTGTGCTCTAATATTTCCGTGCAGCACATAGCACGCGGAATCACTTCGGTCAGTGACGAACATCACGTTGCCCGATGTCACAAGTCACTCCGAAAGCAGAACATCCCACACGCAGAATCCGTGTCCTGCGCTTGACGGGCTATTTTCAAAGGGGGAAGGGAGAATCTATATTTGCAGGGAGAGTCAGGGGAAAGGCAAGCTTTGCAAGGTTCAGGCAATGATTAAGATCATGCCTGAACCCTCAACTTGTCAAATGCTGCGCTCCGTTTTCAACACGCAGAGAGAGTAACGGGTTGCATGTCGCCATGCCCGCTTCGGGGAAGTACAACCGTTAAGTCTGATTCAGGCAGAGACTTTCAGGTTGCCGCACAAAAGTCTTGCGCAATTATTGAATTTTTTGCATCGTCACTGTGACGAGCGGGTCATCGCCTCCCGAGCGGGCGTAAGAAACAAAATACCCGGCTTCGGGATAAGGTATCTTCTTGAATATCCCGCCGTCAGCTTTGGCTTCAACATCCATCCCGAAAACGAGCTTTGGAGTGGGCGCGTCTTTCATCCCAAGATAGTTGACGGTGACAGCCTTGACCTTGCCATCGTCGTAAAAGACCTGTGCCGACTCCTTCTCCGAGAACATGTAGAAGTCCTGAGTTTCGGCTTTCTCCTTCGGAGAGCCGAGTTTCTTATGAACGTCGTCTGCGCTCATGCCGATCTGTACGCCTTTGTATTCGACGTACAACGGCTTGTCTGCCTTCTTATCGCTGCCGCCCTGCGCTCTGGCATCCAGGGCACAGAAGAGAATCGCCGCCATGAAAGTGACGAAAGCGAGTAGGAAGGGGCGCGTGATACCCCGCATAGAGGTGGGGGACATGATTGCTTCCTCCTTTCCGAAATCAACCATTCCTCTTGAAAGTCCATTCTATCTTAGTCCCACTTGGGGTCAGGATTCAATATCCAATTTATCGCAGAGGCCAACAATTTTTCGGGGAATCGAGCGGAGCCGCACGCTCGCCGCCGGGCTTCCCTGCATCGCGCATTATGCTATTCTTCAGATTGATTGGAGGAGTTGCTGACCTGTGAACAACGAAGACCCGAAAGCCACTGTCTATTACGCCGGAGAAGACCTCTTTGTCGGAGTCAGCCCGAGCGGGCACGCGCAAGCCTTAGACACAAATCACGAGCGGGCAAGCGCGGCGTCGCCCGTCGAGCTGCTGTTGATAGCCTTAGGAAGCTGCACGGCGGTTGATGTCATCTCAATCTTGCGCAAGAAGCGCGAACGGGTGACGGATTACCGTGTCGAAGTTCGAGGCCAAAGACGTGAGGAGCATCCGCGCGCTTACACGCGCATGGAGGTGCGCCACCTCGTTCGCGGCCATCAAGTCTCTGAGAAAGCGGTCGCGCAGGCCATAGAGCTTTCCGAAACCAAATATTGCAGCGTGGCTGCCACCTTGAGGCCGACCGTCGAGATCATTTCAAGCTACGAGATCATCGAAGAAGAGGCGACCAACTCTTGATTCGCGCTCTTTCGGTAATGGCTGAAATCTGAGCAAAGAATTTTTCAAGTGAGAATTTTTATGAGCTATCTCGTTTCCCTCTTCCTCTTATTTTCGTTTTCACCCAAGACACCGGCAGTTGACACGCCGTTTGCGCTGACCTCATCTCCAACCAATCTTCTGATTCAGGAAAATGAGTTGAGCGAAGTTCGCAGACTCGATAGCGCGGGGCGCGGGCCGGATGGGAAACTGCCGCAGCTTTCGGCCCTGGAGCACTTACGGCGCGGCAGCATCTACCTGGCGAACCGCGCCTTCAGGGAAGCGCGCGAGCATTTCCAAGCTTTGATCGAACGCTACCCGAATGACTTTAACGTCCCGTCCGCGCTCTACGGCATCGGGCGTTCTTACTTTCAGATGCGCGGCTATGAAGAGTCTGTGCCTTACTTCGAGCGGCTCGTTCGGGACTTTCCGCAGACGAAGGACGGGCGCGAAGGTCTCTATTCTCTGGCCTCCGCCTTTCTTCGACTGGGGCGCGCCTCCGAAGCCGCCGCCCGTTATGCCGAATACACTACGAAATATCCTTCGGGCGAGAAGATAGACTTCGCTTACTTGAATGTCATTGACAGCCTGCGCGAAGCCGGGCGATCAGGTGAAGCGATTCCCTGGATTGAGCGCACGAGAGAGAGATTTGCCGGGACGGCTGTCGCCACAAACGCGCTCTTCGCGCGCCTGCGTCTGGATGTGGCGAGTGGCGATTGGCAGCATGCGATTCAGACGGCGGACCAGTTGCGCGCCACTCCCTTTTCAAAGAAGGTGGCGACCTCGCCCGATGAAGTCCTGTATCTCAAAGCTTACAGCCTTGAACATGCCGGACGCAGAGAAGAAGCTGCTAATGTTTACATGATGATTCCAGACAGAGCGGACTCTTATTACGGCGGACTCGCAACGGCGCGGCTTCTTGCCATCAACGACCCGGCGCAACGTCTGGCGGTCAGCGCGCGTCTGGAGCGCGTCAATGCTCAGATTAAAGTGGCCGCGCGCCTTTACCCTGCGCCTTATCGTGAAACCATTTTGCGCGAAGCGAGCAAGCGGCGCATTGACCCGCGTCTGGTCCTGGCAATCATGCAACAGGAGAGCAACTTTCGCCCGCGCATCAAATCGAACGCAGCCGCGCGCGGACTTCTCCAACTGACCATTGACACGGCGTCAAAGTATGCAGCGCACGTTGGATTGAATAATCTACAGGACGACGACCTTTACCGCCCAGAGACTTCGATTCTCTTAGGCTCTGAGTACATCGCAGACCTGGCGCGGATGTTCCCTGATTTGCCTGAGGCAATCGTGGCTTCTTATAACGGTGGTGAAGACAACGTCGCACGCTGGCTCAAGCGCGCCGGTCGGCGTGACCCGGGAGTCTTCACCTCTGAGGTCGGCTTTGACGAGACGAAGAATTACGTCAACAAAGTGATGGCGGGCTATCGCGCCTACAAGCAACTCTACACAATTGACCTGAGACCGCGATAAGGGAACGCGAGTTAAAGGATTCTGCCTCATCAGTTGCCACTAGCTTTAGCTAGTAGGTTAAGATTTGTTAAGAAACTTTTGGCTTTAGCCTAAAGACCTTGATATTTGGATAAGGCCAAAAGGAATTTCTCTTTTCTAAATTCGGCTAAAGCCCTTCTCTTACCAACAACTCTGGACCACTAGCTAAAGCTAGTGGCAACTGATGAAATCAGATGCAAGAGAATCTGTTTTCACTTTCCACTATTTGCTGGCTTACCATATTCCTGCTGTTTCCTTATCACAGCTTTGCCTTCATCCCATTGTTCACCGATATTACGCGGCGCAACCGCTCCCATCATCGGTCTTGGCTCTGGTGTAATAGGGATGACATCCGGCGCTTTGATCTTGATGACCGCGCGGTTGATCGTCGCAGGCAGCAGTGAGCCATCCTTCAATCCTGCGACGGTCAAGATGCCTGCGAAGAAGCTTAGAACAGCAGAAGCGGTCACGGTTGCAATTCGCGACAATCTTCTTTTAAGAGCGCGCAGACCGACCGGGCAATTCTTGGTCAGGATTGTTCCGTCCGCCCTGCGATAATAGCGAACGCAGAGACGGCCTTCCGTCTCCGCAATCAGTCGCTCCGCATCTCTCTTCGCCATCGCCGAGAGGTTGTAAACGTTTAGATTGCATTGGCCGCAGAAGCGCACGCGCTCAGTTCCAACCATGTTGTCCCATCCGGCGTTGCAAGGTGCAGCGATTCTGACATCATCGAGCGGGCTTGTTCGTTTACTCATCTTCTCACCTACGGTTTTCGCAATCGAGCGAGGGGCAAACTATTAGACACGGGACAATTTAATTTGTTCCGTACATCAAAACTCCAAATTGATTGCTCGTCCTACGGCTCCGGGCTGTAGCGGCGGTCATCAAATCCCGTCGAGCTTTCGCGTCGTCTGAGCGGTTCCTGTCTGGGATTGTGGCGCGGAAAAATCCCTAAGCGGACGAGCGCGTCGTGATACTCGTAGCGAATCGTCATCTCGCCGACGGGGTGCGATTGCAAGTCAAGATGTATCCAGGTCACATCGTTATGGACGTTGCGCCCAATCCCTGTCGCCGCATAATCATCATCCGCTCGCGGGCTTACAGCCTCGCTCTTCGATTGCGCTGCGCCTGCGCTGTCACGACTCTGCGAAGACTCTTCCTTGCGCCTGCCTTCATCGCGCTCGATCCGGTCATCTTCATAAGGTCTGATGGGGCGCGGCGTGATGACGATGGGTCGGTTCTCGCGGAAGAAGACCGCAGAGATGACGCCGAGGTTTGCGGTCTGCCCAATCTTCGCGCCGTAAGAGTCGCTCTCGGTCGTAAAGTAGAAGCGGCGCGCGCGCGACGAACTCATCTGCCAGCCGCTGATTGTGATCGTGCCGTAAGGCTCAATCACCCACTTGCTCGCGTCCCAAGCCGATGTGCGGCGCGCGTCAATCGTGTTCATCCCGTCAACTGAGAGCGCGACCGCCACTCTCACGTCCAAAGGATTATGGATTCGTAGCTCGTACTCTTCGCCTTCGAGCGCCTCGATATAACGACGGCCTCGGGCGGCGTACTCGTCGAGCGGACGGCCATCCACCAGCACTTCGACTTCAAACCCCCCGTCCGAGACCGTAGGCTCAGGCAACGGGTTTGGCTCGGGCTGATTAACCATGTCGCTCACCCTCGCCAGCGTTTTGTCCATCGGAAAGACGAAAGCTCCCAGCAGAATCAAACTGACGACCGCCAGGATAGCTGTCACTGATTTTCTCATTTCTCCCTCCATACCGAGCAGAAAATCAAAGTCGGTTATGCCGTGTGAACGTTCGGCCAAGGGTTTCTTGCAGCCAATAGTCTTGCAGTCAAATTATTTTCCGCCTGTGAGGAGGGCGAAAACGACTGTTTCTCAAGCGCGTCTTGTGATATAGATTAAGCGAGCCTGCAATGTAACCAAAACTAGATTCCCTGTTTTTCGATCAGTTTTGCTGCGTTCCTCCTCAATTTATGACGCTGGGAGGCTCTTTTAGTCGGAAAAACCTTTTTTGAGAGAGGTGGAGGGCAAGACTAAGGAATGGCGCAGACTCTAGCTACGAAAAGCGCGACCGAAGCGCAGGCAGGATCGTTTTACGACAAGATCGCCAGTCTCTATAACCTGACTTTCAAATTCAACGGCTACGGGCGTTCCCTTCATCATTACCTACGCACTCATCCGATTCCATTAAAACGGAACGCGAGAATCTTAGATGCCGGATGCGGCACAGGTCTTCTGACCGTAGCCCTCCTGAAAGCTCTGGACCATCCGGTCAAAATCACTGCCATAGACCTTTCCGGCTCGTCAATCGAGACAGCCAAAAAAGCTGTCGAGGAAAAGGCAGGGCGTGCCGACAAGGTCTGGTTCTCGCAAGCCAACGTTCTCGCGCTTCCCTTCGCTGATGAATCCTTCGATTTCGTTGTCACGAGCGGCGTGCTCGAATATGTCCCCTTGAGCGAAGGCTTGGGCGAGCTAGCGCGCGTCTTGAAACACAAAGGCTACATTCTGCATCTTCCCGTCAGGCCATCACCTGTCGGCAAGATGCTCGAAGTCATGTTTCGTTTCAAAGCCCACCCGCCCAGAGAAGTCGCCGAGACCACGCGCCGCTACTTCCGCGTCGTCAAACACTACCGCTTCCCGCCGCTCCATCCAATCGGTTGGTCGAAGACCGCCGTGCTGGCCCAGAAATTCTAAAATTACTTTTTCGATTCAGTAACCGGAACGAGTCTTAAAATCCTATCGTCATCGCTCGCGGGGTTCCCGCGTCCGTCGCGGTTCGAGGTCGAGAAATAGATCGCGCCGTCTGGTCCTTCCGCAACATCGCGGATGCGCCCGTACTGCTGCTCGAAGAGCCGCTCCTGACTGACGACCCGGCTGCCGTCCAGGACCACGCGAATGATCGTCTCGCCGCGCAGGCATCCGAAAAAGAAGTTGCCGCGAAACTGTGGGAAAGCTGAGCCGCGATAGAACGTGCCGCTCGCGGGCGCGACCGCAGGCGTGTATTCGAGCAGAGGCGATTCCAAACCCTCGTGCGTCTCTCTGTGATGAATAATCGGCCAACCGTAATTCTTTCCCTTCTCTATGATGTTGACCTCGTCGCCTCCGCCTGGCGCATCGCCACCTGAAGGTCCATGCTCTGTCTCGAACATCGTGTTCGTGCCCGGCTGCCAGTCGATCCCCTGCGGGTTGCGATTGCCATAAACCCAAATCTCAGGTCTCGCGTCTTTGCGTCCGACGAATGGATTGTCCTGTGGAACAGTGCCGTCATCATTCAAGCGCAAGATTTTTCCGCCGAGAGAATCAAGGCGCTGTGCAATCTCTTTCTGTGTCGCCTCGCCCGTTGTGATGTAGAGTTTTGCGTCCGGCCCAAAGCGCAGACGGCATCCCGCATGAAACTGCGCCGCAGGAATGTCTTCGATAATAAGTTTCCGGTCGGTCAGGCCGTTTCCGTTTTCGCTGTAGCGCACAACACGGTCGCGCTGGCCGTTGCCGCTATCGTAAGCGTAGCAGAGATAGAGTTGATGATTCTGCGCGAACTGCGGATGAAGAGTGAGTCCCATCAAGCCGCTCTCGCTTCTGGCCTCGACATCTGAGATTGTCATTAGAGGCTCAGGCCGCAGTTTCCCATTTTCAATCACGCGAATTCTTCCTGGTCGCTCTGTGAAGATGATGCGCCCGTCCGGCAGAAAGTTGATTGACCAGGGGACTTGCAGACCACTGGCGACCGTCTCGACGCGAAACTTCACAGAGCCATCCGACGTGCTAATGGTCTCGCCTGCGCCCTTACCTTTCGGCGCTTGACCACATGCAACTGAGAGCAAAAAACTGAGAACGATAATTGAATAAAAAATGCGTTTCATCATTCCCTCACAAATCCAAACTTAGCCGATATACCTTTCTTCGCGCCTTTGCGTGAACCGTTCTTTTCTCGCAAAGGCGCGAAGAGAAAGACGTAAGGCGCGGAGAGGTGTATGGATAATCAAAAGGCGGCGCTTCGGGAAAGACGCGCCGCCCTCAAGACAACATTTGTTTCCCCTTGCTAATTAGACGCAGCTCAGTGCTGAATGTATTCATGTAAAAGTTTCAGCTCGTCGCCCTGCTCGCTCACCTCGACGCGCAGGATGTCGCGCATCGAGAGCATCCCGATCCAGCGTTCGCCTTCGACCACAGGCAGATGACGACGACCGATCAGCTCCATCCGCTCAAGTGCCTCGTGCGGAGTGTCTTTCGTCTCAATCACGGCCTGCAACTCGCCCATCACTTCTTTGACGGTCAGCTTCGCCGGGTCGCGGCACGGGAGGACGATGCTGTTGAGCAGATCGCGTTCGGTTAAGATGCCGATCAGTTTTCCATCAGCATCGAGGACGCAGACGCCGCCCACCTTGCGGCTCGCCATATACTTCGCTGCTTCAAGCACAGTTATGTCTTCACGAACGGAATATGGATCACGGTCGTGGATGACATCCCTGATGGTAATCATGGTCTGTCCCCTCCCTTTTTTTGATTGAGCTGGCGCACATTATAAATCAATGCGCACTTGCCTGTCTTCATTCAAATAACAAGCCTTGTGCCGATGGCCTGCGAAACGTACTGTGCGGTTCGCGCTCATATGTCCTTCGGCCCTCTTCTCGATTGAATCCGAGCCGCTTGCAGTAGAGACGAAAGAGACGCTCTTGTGCTTCCCAGTATTCGCCCTTGCCGCGCATTCTCTCTCCGAACTCGGCTGAGTTCAGTTTTCCATCGCGCGCTTCTCTAATGCGATTGAGAACGCGCTGGGCTTTGGTCGGGAGCTTTTCTCTCAATCTCTGCTCGAAATATTCGGCGACGCTGCCGGGCAATCGCAGCATCGTCATAAAAGCCTGACGCGCGCCGCATTCGCGCGCTCGCTTCAAGAGTTCAGGAATGTCCTCGCTCAAGCCCGGAATGACGGGCGCGATTCCAATTCCAACTTCAATGCCAGCATCCGCCAGCTCTTTCATCGCGCGAAAGCGGGCATCGGGCGCAGGCGCAAAAGGTTCGACGGCGCGCGCCGTCTCGTAATCCGCGAACGGAATCGTGAAGAAAACAGATGCAGATGCCTCGCGTACCAATTCTGTGAGCACGTCAATGTCCCTGCGTATCAGCGCGGACTTGGTGACGATGCTGATGGGATTGCGAAACTCCAGGCAGACCTTAAGACAACGCCGCGTCAACTTGTAATGCGCTTCGAGCGGAACGTAAGGGTCTGAGGTGAAGGAGAAGACGAGCGGGCTTCCACGCCAACTGCGCCGCATAAACTCCGCGCGCAGCAGTTCAGGCGCTTTTACTTTGACGACGATCTTGCGCTCGAAGTCTGTGCCCGCGCCGTAGCCTAGATATTCGTGTGTCGGGCGGCTGAAGCAGTAAGTGCAGGCATGTGCGCAACCGCGATAGCAGTTGACCGAGTAATCGAAGCCCACATCCGGGCTATTGTTGTGCGTGATGATCGAGCGCGTCGCGGTCTCCTCAAAGACTTCGACACGCGCCTCAGGCGGCTCGCCGATCCATTCGACCGTATGCGTAAGCCAGGGGTTTGGCGGATTTTCTACGTAACGCATGCATTTGGGTCGGGAGCATATTGGATTAAATGTTTATCGGTTAGTTTAGCAGCCCGATTGAAATCATGCATCAATCCGCCGCGTTAGTAGCATAGAACACAAAGAATCACATAGAACTATTCCCGTTGAAGGTGTGACCATGCTTCGTCTTCTTCCGGCTTATTCCAATCTTGAGCAAGAGAACATTCGCTCAAAAGAGCCGTATCTGGTAACTCATCAGCTTCAGGATTTCTGTAAATGATAGTTATATCTTCCGGCAAAATTCCATCCATATCTCTACAGAAAATTTCATATAAGTTCTTATCAGTTAAGACCAATAGTTTCGTTTTTGCACGTATCCTAGAGAGGTAATACACGTCTCCTACAAGTACCCATTTGATGCTACTAAAGTATCGTCCGGCAGGATACTTTTCCGATGGTTTAACTTGATTGGACTTGACCTCGAAAACCATCTCCTTATCAGGAGACACGCCATCAAACTTATGGTAACAGTCCTCACCATTTGATTTTCTACCGATGACTAATCTCGTCTCCGGCAAAGATGTACTGTACTCGATTTCAAGTAATTTTCTGACCTTCCTTTCAATTTCTTGTGGCGTCATTGCATGCCTTTCATTGTTCGATTTGCCTTTACTGAAATCGAGAACATTGTAATAGTAACTCATGTCGTCCCGCGCGGCAGCACGGACTCGATGCTGTGGAAGAAGATGAAGACCTGCTCGGTTGATCCGTCTTCGCCTTTCATGACGAGCGCGACGTAGTCGTTCGTAATCTCGGCGACCATTCCTTCGTAGACGCCGCCGGAGACGGTCTTGATGTCAACGGGCTGCCCTTTGTAGCGTCTCAACAAGTTTTCGGCATGCTGCATGCCCATCTCATTCGGCCTCCTCTAAATCATCTCTCGTCCGCCCAGGTGACGAAGAAGAATCTATACTTGTCCGGGTCTTCCAGCGTGATGAAGCGTCCGCCCCAGCCTTCATCTGTGGGCGGCGCGATGATTAGCTGGCGACTCTTCAACTCTTCGTAAAAACGATCAACGTCTTCGACTCCGATGAAGAAGTGGCAACCGCGCCCACGCCTGAGCATTGTTTCAAGTTGCTGCACAAGCGTGAGACGCAAGCGTCCGGCGCGCAAGGTCGCCATCGGCGGCTCTGCCTCTGGCGTGTGCGATTCAATCTCAAAGCCAAGCTGCTCTCGATAGAACACGAGGGACTCTTCGAGGCTGTTGATTTCCAGAAAGAGCAGGTCGAGTCCTGTGAAATCCATCTTGTTTACTTTAATCGAAAAGAGTAGCCACAGAGGCACAGAGACACAGAGAAAGCAGAAAATTGAAATATCAGATGGCAAATTTGAAATCTCAAATTTCTTATCTCAAATTCTTCCTCTCTGTGTCTCTCCGGCCTCTGTGGCAAATTTCGATGCCTTAACTAATGATGAGATAAATACCGTAGCCGCCGCCGATGACGACTGCCCAGAATGTCACTTCCAAAGTTACGCCCAGCCAGGCGCGCGCTCGTCTCTGCTCGCTTCCAACTCTGCGCATCGCCGCATGAGCCATCAACAATCCGACCAAGACGAGGAAGGCGGCCAAGATAGCGAGCGGCCAGAGAAACCAGATCCACTGGAATCTGACGAGCAGCGCGAGCACCAGGCCGACCGCGATGAAAAGAATCGCCCCGACCCACTGACCCGTGAAGACATCCACCTTCGCGGGCGGCGAAGCGTAAGGCCAAACAAAGGGTTCGCCGTTCTCCTCCTCAGCCTCCACGTTCTTTCGCCTCTCGACATCATACGCGCGACGCGCGGTCTCGTCTCCGAGCACGTGATAAGCTTCGTTGAGCGACTTCATCTCCTCTTCATCGCCGCCGCGATCAGGATGATGCTGCACGGCCAGGCGTTTGTAGAGACGATATATCTCGCTCTGCGAAGCGTCCTCGTCCGCGCCGAGTATCGAATAATAATCCTTGCTCGCATTGAACCGGCTCATCGTGATTGGCGATTTTAGATTTGCGATTTTAGATTGGCAAGAATAGTTGGCAGTTCGCAGTGGGCAGTTGGCAGTTAGTTTTATCTTGCTGAGCTAAGGATTATCAATCAAGCATTCAATTCGTCAACTTAAATTAACTGCCCACTGCCCACTGCGAACTGCCAACTCCTTATGCTACTCTTAACCTTCAAAGGCAGGATTAAAGAAGTGGCACAAGCATTCGCTGCGGGCGATGATCTCATGTTCCAGTTGGAAAGCGGCTTCGGCCTCTTGCGAGTGTTGAAGGTCGAGGAGCGCGAAGATGTGGGCGCTGTCTGGCATCTTCTAGCATACGAGGAACTCTTTCCTGATGTTGAGCGAGCCGAGGCCGCGCTCGCCGCGCCCGAAACGCTGCACGTCAGAAAAGCGCACATGGCTCTGACGGACAGAGCATTCGAGCGCACCCCTGCGGCCCGTCTTGGCAATCGTCCCGTGACTGAAGAAGAGTTGGCGGCATACAGAAGTTGGGTCGAGAATGACGGCACGGTGTCTGACCGCTCCGCACTGTTGATGTTGGGGCTTCGTTGAATAAGCTCTGTTGATGTTCTATCAGTTGCCACTAGCTTCAGCTAGTGGACAAGATTAAGTGAAAGAGGAAGGCTTTAGCCAAACTAAGGAAAAAGTTTTTACTTCCGGCTTTAGCCTCAAACTTTCCGCAATTTTGGCTGAAGCCGATTGTTTTTTATCAAACTCAACCACTAGCTGAAGCTAGTGGCAATTGACAGGGCATAATGTCAAATTGAAGTTGGATAAAAGAATTTCTCTATGACGATTATGAAAAACTCGCTCTCGAAAGTTCTGCGACGCTTCGCTGTTCTCACTCTCTTAATCTTAACAGCCTTCACTCTCGCGCTCGCCGAACGGCACGAACGCCTCATTGATTCATGGCGTCCCGTTCATTACAACGTCACGCTTGCGCTGAACGATCAGTTAACCGAAATCACAAACGCGCGCGCCGAAATCAGCATCCAGGTTTTGAAAGGCTCGCTCAACGTCCT
>Ga0268242_1000016_pt1 | contig 22396 bp, 17 predicted proteins | sample BulsoiFelSFmetaG_FD_200253 | JGI IMG/M metagenome (GOLD analysis project Ga0268242, IMG submission 200253) | Bulk soil microbial communities from Mexico - San Felipe (SF) metaG (v2) (version 2) | ecosystem: Environmental > Terrestrial > Soil > Agricultural land | place: Mexico: San Luis Potosi... | reverse complement strand
AAACGCGCCCGACTTTAAGGATTGGGATACGCGCACCGTTCATAAATTTTTGCTCCGCAAAAAGTTAGCAGTAAGCAGTGAGCAGTGAGCAGTAGTTAAGAGTTGATGTGTTGAATGCTTTACCGATAACCTTTTACTCAACGAGCTAAAACTTACTGCTCACCGCTTACTGCTTACTGCTTACTGCCCACTGTCCTTCGTAATGCTCGCGCCGTGCGCGGCCAGGTGGTTGATGGTCTGCGCGGCGGCTTCCGTGCCGTTGGACATCTGCGCCAGAGCTTTGGCGGGGATGACTGTGCGCCCGATCATCTCGAAAGCGAGCTTGATGCCGTCGGCCATCTGCGCGCGCGTCGTAATCTGCGTCAGGTCAATGCCGAGCTGCACCATCGTCTGCGCGATTGCCGGAGAAACACCCGTCAGGATGCAGCGCGCGCCCATCAGCCTTGAAGCCGTCACGGTCTTAATCAAATGATTGGCGACGAGCGTGTCCATTGTCTTGACGCCCGTGATGTCCAGAATGGCGATGGTCGAGCCGGTCTCGACGATCTTTTGCAAGAGGGCTTCCATCATCAACTGCGCGCGGCGCGAATCCAATGTGCCGATGATGGGGAGAGTCAGAATCTTGTCCCAGACTTTGATGACGGGCGTGGACAATTCCATCATGTCTTCGCGCTGCTGGCGAATGATCTCCTCGCGCGAGCGGATGTAGTTTTCGACCATCACCAGGCCCATCTTGTCCAGCAAGGTCGTGAAATATTGCATCTCGCGCACGAGCGCGTCAGAAGAGTCGCCCTCAAGCTCTTCGGCCAGCAGCGGCAAAAGCGTGTTGCGGAGCGAAAGAATGTAGGTCGCGTTCTCAAGCGGCGTGTAGCCTTTGACGGCGCGCGCGTGCGAGATTTCATTTAAGAAGACGCGCATCTCGTCAAAAGCTGGAGACTCGAAATCGCCGTTGTCGGAATCTTTGATCGAGCGCGCGAGCATATCAACGACCTGCTGCGATTGTCGCCGCAGCTCTTTCTTCGGAATCAGCTCGTCGCGGAATTCGCCAGACTCCAGGCGATCCTTAATCCACAGGTTGATAATCTCGTCGTGTCGTTTGACGAGCAGGTTGACGACTTGAGAGGTGTCGTTCACCTCAGCCGTTTCTTCAGCAGCCATCCTTCAATCCTCAGATGAAAAGCGTGCGCCACAAAAGCAAATAGTCGGGCACGCACGATTTTGCGAACACGGGGGAATTAAAAGGCCACCATTTTTTCGGCAGCGAATTGTGGGTGGAGCAATGCGAGTATCTTAACATCACGACGATGAAAAGCAGAAGCCTGACTGAAAAGCAGAAGCCAGAAGAAAAGAGAATCAGAAGAATGTGGTTCTCCGCCTTAGCATTCTGAATTCTGGATTCTGACTCCTGACTACTGCTTTTCAGTCAGGCTTCTGCTCTTCCTTCAGCTTTTCCCACGTTTCTTTCGAGATGCCGTAGATGATGACCGGGATGCCGAGTATTTCCGTCTCGCCTTCAGGCTTTTCGCCCATGCGCTCGGCGACCTTCATCGAAGCCCTGTTCTCCGGGTGGATGAGGCTGATGACATGATCTCGTCCCATCTCTGTGAACGCATGACTCAGAGCATGACGCGCGCCTTCCGAAGCATAGCCCTTACCCCAAGCGTCTCTCGCAAGCGTCCAGCCGACCTCAAAGCCAGGCCAGCCTTCGGGGTTTAAGAAGCCGAGGCGACCGATCACGCGCCCCGTCGCTTTCTCTTCGACAGCCCAATGCCCGTAGCCTCGCAGTTGCCAGTGCCCGATGAGGAAGGCCATGTGTCGCCACGCTTCGAGTCGCGTGAAAGGCTTGCCGCCGAGATAGCGCATCACTTCCGGGTCGGCGCAGATCGCAGCATAATCCTCAAAATCATCCTCGCTCCACTGGCGCAAAATTAAACGTTCTGTTTCAAGTGTCAGCATGGGTTCAATGGAACGGGAAGCAGCGTTTCGTCGCTTCATTTTCTTATTAAGCAGCGGCGGAACGCGCACGCAGTCTATTTCGCACGAGCGCGTTGAATTTTTCCGGCTGCTCTTCCTGCGGCATCATGCGGCAGCGGTCGAAGATTTCCAACTCGGCGCGCGGGTTCAAGCTTAAAAGCTCAGCGGCCTGCTCAATCGGATTCGTGCGGTCTTGCTTGCCCCAGAGGAGCGTGACGGGCTGCCGCAAGTGAGCGAAGCTCGCGCGCGTGTCCGTGTTGAGATAGCCAGAGAGGAAAGCGGCGATTGGGTGTTGCGCTCCCGGCTGATGGCTGGTCGCGTAATACTGCGCGACGAGTCTGGGTGTCGCGCGTCGGCGGTCGAAGAAGAGTTCATCGCGCGCGTAATCGCGTATGCCGCGCTCGCTCGTCATCACGTTGTAGAAGGATGTGCCGAGCACAGGCGATTGCAGGAGGCCGTAGAAGGCTGCGCCGGACATGCCCGGTCGCGCGCGCAAGTTGCCCGTCCCTGTCGGCGAAATCAGGAAAAGAGAGTTGACAAGCTCCGCCTGCTCGTCCGCTACACAGATGCTGTAGGCTGCGCTCAGAGAACTGGCGACGATGTGCGCGGGCGCACCCGCGACTTCGCGTATGAAGTCCGCGATGAGTTCGACGTAAAGAGCAGCAGAGTAAGGCGCGCTGGCAGGCTTATCGGAAAACCCAAAGCCGAGCAGGTCGAAAGCATAGACGCGAAAGTCGCGCGCCAGTTCGTCAAAATTTTTGCGCCACATGAAGCTCGACGCGCCCGCGCCGATGCCGTGAACCAAAACGAGCGGCGCGCCACTCTGCTCTTCGCCCGCGACCTTGTAGAAGATTTGGCCGTGCTGCCATTCGAATGAGCGCGCCACGCCGCCGAACGCTCCATCATCAGGCTCATTCGCATTCCGACGGATGCGCGCGTTGACGGCAGCGAGCGCCGCCACGCCAGCCGCGCTCGCCCCCACCGTCTTCCAGAACTTGCCGAGCTTGCCCATATAGTGAGCAGTGAGCAGTGAGCAGTAAGTCCAGCTTTTCAACTGCTCACTGCTCACCGCTTACTGCTCACTGCTTTTAGATAAACGCAAAATCAAACTGCTCTTGATGAATCTGCGGGTCGCTGGTGATGTCAACCGCGCCTAGATAGTCTTCGATCTCGGCGAGCACATCGCGCTCTGGTCCACGAAGCGTGCGCGCGACTTCCGGGTTGATTCTGAGCGTTGTCTGCTTCACTCCATCATCATCGAGACCTTTTGCGAGGCGTCGCGCCTCTTCGAGAATCTCGTAGCAGATGGTCTGCGGCGATTTAATCAACCCAGCGCCCAGACAATATGAGCAGGGCGCGCAGAGCGTGCGCTCCAGAGATTGCTTGACGCGCTTGCGGGTCATAATCACCAGACCGAAGTCGTTAAAGGAGAGAACCTTGGTCGGCGATTTGTCACCCTGCAAGGCATCTTGCAAGGTCTGCATGACGCGGTTGCGGTTGCGGCGGTCTTCCATGTCAATCAAATCGAGCACGATGATGCCGCCCAGATCGCGCAGGCGAATCTGGCGCACAATCTCTTCGACTGCTTCAAGATTCGTGCGCGTGATGGTGTCTTCGAGTCGTGTGCCGCCTCGTCCGACAAATTTGCCGGTGTTGACATCAATGGCGACGAGAGCTTCGGTTTGATTGATGACGAGATAGCCGCCGGATTTCAGCCAGACGCGCGGCTTGATGGCTTTGTCAATCTCAGATTGCACGCCGTAGGCTTCGAGGATAGGAGACTCGCGCGTGTAGAGCTTGACGCGCTTGACCATGCGCGGCTGGATGCGGTTGATAAACTCGACGATGCGCAGGTACTCTTCTTCGGAGTCAACGCGAATCGCCGTAAAATCGTCCGACAATTGATCGCGCAAAAGCCTTTGCACCAAATCGAGGTCGCGGTGAACGAGCGCAGGCGCTTTCGTCTTCTCCGCAGAGCGACGAATGTCCAGCCAGGTGCGCACCAGATAGCGCGCATCGTCGCGCAAATCTTCCTCCGAGATGCCGACGCCAGCCGTGCGGACGATGAAGCCGCCCGACGGCACATCCTCTTCAGCGCGAATCGCCTGAATCAGTTTGCGAAGACGAGCGCGCTCGCTGTCCGACTCAATCTTGCGCGAGACGCCGACGTGCTCAACCGTCGGCATGTAAACGAGAAAGCGACCCGGCAGCGCGATGTGCGAAGTGATGCGCGCGCCCTTTTTGGCAATGGGTTCTTTGGCGATCTGAACTAAGACTTCCTGGCCTTCGCGCAAGAGGTCTGTGATGGTCGGCTGGTGGCGATCACGACGATTGTCGCTGCGGCCTCCTGCGGCGCGATCACCGCCACTGCGCGGCCCGCGCCCGCCGTTGCCGCCCGAACGATCATCGCGCGGGTTACTGCGTTCGCGCTCTTGATGATCGCGTCGTTGATTGCGAGGCGGTGCGGCTGATTGCTTGCTACTCGGTTTCTCTTCGACCTCGGCGGCCACTTCGCTCTCTTCATCTTTGCCATTTGTGCGGTCTTCGCCGTTGGCGTCCTGCTGCTTGGTCGGACGGCGACGACGACGACCACCGCGTCGTGTGGCAAACTCTGCGTGCGTGCGCCCGGATGAAAGACTGGCTTCAGCGTCTTCGTAATCAGCATCATTGCCCGCGTCGCTCCCGGCCTCGAAGTGTTCGCCATCGGCTGCTTCTGCGGCAACGAGGTCTGTGTTTTCGGCGCGCGCGGCTTCAGATTCGAGGACGGCAATGTCCGCTTCACCCTCTTCACCTGCGGCCTTGCGAGTCTTGCTGCTCTTTTTGCTGGCGGATTTCTTGCTGGATTTCTTGGCCACGCTCTTGGTCGCCGGAGCCTTGCTGGAACGTTTCCCCTTCGGCTCTTTCGCGGCGGCGGCCTCTTTCTTCGCGCCGCGTTTTGTGGCCGTGCGTCGCCCACGTTTACCTTTGGCGTCGGCCTCCTCTTCAGTTGCGCCTTCGTCATCGCTGACGCGCTCGAAGGTTTGTGCGCCTCCGGCGGTCTCTTCCTTGATCTCATCAATGAATGCGCCGACGTGCGCCGCGACAGTTTCTTGCACGAAAGAGGTATCGCGTTCTTGCTCCGTGCCCGGTGCGATGTCGCTGTCATCAATACGCTGGAATGAACCGGCTTCGGGACGCTCGGTGCTGAGAAGCGAGCCAACCTCTGTCGTCGGCAAGTCTTCCATGTCGAACTCGACCTTGTGAATTTGATCGAAGAGTCGTTCCTGAATTCTTGCGTCCTTGAACATCTCGCCGTTCTCGGCAGCCGCCACTTCCTCGTCAACAATGCGCTCGAAAGATCCAGCATCGTGAACGAAAGGCGTGTCTATCTCTTCGGTCTCAGGCAAAGAGGTTGATTCCGCGCCCTGCGCTTCCGCTGCTACTGCCTCTGGCGTCTGTTCGTCGCCCTTGCCACGACGACGACCACGACGCCCGCGCTTTCTTCCGCTGCCTTCTGCCTCTTTAACCTGTTCGGCGGTTTGCGGTGACGCTTCCGTGGGCGCGGCTTCCTCCGCCTCAGCTTGCACGATTTCGCTGACGACGGCAGGCTCTGCGTCGAGCAGAGGCTCTGCGCGCTCGTGTGTCGCCTCTATGTGATGCTCGCGCTCGATGCGCGCCTGCTCGATGCGCTCCTTGGCGAGACGCGCGGCTTCGCCCTCATCCGTCTTCTTCGACTTGTCCATCACGATGCGCTCGAACTCTTCTTCTTCGTCGAAGAAGTCCGAGACGTAGAGGAAGGCGTCACGCTCAAGCCCTATGTCAACGAAGGCGGATTGCATGCCGGGGAGGACGCGCATGACGCGCCCTTTGTAGATGTTGCCGACGATGCCTTGATTCTCTTCGCCGCGCTCGATGTAGAACTCCGTGACTCGCTCGTTCTCAACGATGGCGATCTTCTTTTCGCGTCCATTGACGCTAACGATTAACTCTTTTGACATTGTTACTGAAATCTCTCCTGAATGAGCAGCCAGTCTAAAGTCGAGCAGAAGTTAGAAGGCACGCGCGGCTTGATTGAGCGGGCGCGCAACTCGCAAGACCTACCTGCGGACATGATTTGCTGGCTGTTGTTTGGAATTGAGTGAAGTGGAAACCGCGCGAGGCGCAACTGACGGCGCGCGCGGCGGCGTGCGGGATTAAGCTGCTCGCCTGAAAAATTTTGATCGCCGCCTGTGGGCGATGTGTCTGAAGCGCGCGTCGCCGGGAGCGGCCCCGCGATTGAACGCCGCATCATCGCGCGTGCGCCGGAGAAAGACCCTAAGTCCCTCTGCGTCGTAGCGCGAGAGAAGCATAGCCTGAACAAAATGGAATCCCCGACAGTCGCCAGCGCGCGCGGCCTGAGGCCGAAAGAGGCTTCAGCAAAGCTACGGACAGGGAGCGCGCTTTTTATAAAAATCGGCGCGGCTCAAAAACCTGCGCGTCTGCTTGACGCTTCCTCGGCGCGCTCGTTCAGCGCGGCTTCTCCGGGCAAGACATGCACGATGCCTCGCGCCTCCGTTCAACTAAAGATAAAGCGGCGCGGTGCGCTCTCGCGCCTGTCCCGGACGACTGTTGATTAAAAGTTAAAAATCTGGTCGGCTTATCTAGCGCGACCCGAAAACTCTGTGACTCGTCCGGCTCAAGGCAGACCGGAAAACAAACCGTGTTGACCTGTGCTACTTTTGCCTCAAACGCTCCGGCGCAAACCATGTACGCCGAAATGAATTCAACGTGGCAGGACGAGCAATAAGAGTATAACCGAGAGAAAGCGCAAACGGAAAGGGAAAGCAGAGGGAAAAGCAGAATCCAGAAGCCAGGAGTCAGGATGAAAAGCAGAATTCAGAATTCAGAAGTCAGGAGTCAGAATAATAAGGCGGAGAACCACTGTGACAGATTTTCTTTTCTTCCGGCTTCTGGATTCTGACTCCTGACTTCTGCTTTTCTACTACATATCGCTCTTCGGAGTCTGTTTCTGATTATATTTTCTGAGGACTTCCTGATACTTCTGAGCGATCATCAGAGTTCTTTTGATGTCCTCGTCCTCAAGGTTCGGGTAGCGTTGATAGGTTTTGGCGATGGCGGCGGTCAAGAGACTCTCCGCCTCTTTGTAGTGTTGCGCCTCTGACGCGGCGGCCATGTCATGAATCGCCTGCGCGAGCTGTGCGATGGTGTAGTTCTTGCCCACCTCGTCGTCTCGCAAGATGTCCGAAGATGCGCCCTCTCGCACTTTGAGAACGGCTTGCTCGGTCTTCACGACTTGCTCCTTCTGTTCGAGATCGTAATAGGTCAAGCGGACCAGCACGGGCACGCGGGAGTTTTCCCTAACCCCCCGCGCAAGCTTGAAGCGCAAGAGGACGACTTCCGTCAAACCGCTGTTCATGTTGTCGAGCTTCAAGGTCACACGGCCATCGCGTATCTTCGGCTCATAACCGTAAAGCTGTGCGACCTCTAAATCAGAAGCGTCGTACATGATCTCGACGTTCGGCTCGCTGGCGACAGGCGAGACCAGGCTCTGAACCTCTTTGACGAAGACCTTGTTGATGTCCTCGGCGTCGGCGACGAAATGAAAGAGGCCGCGCCCGCTCTTGGCTAACTCGCGCAGCAAATCTTTATTCAAGTCGAGGCCGACGCCGATGGTGGAAAGGTCTATGCCTCTGTCGTTGTAGCTTAAGGAGTCGCTGGCGATCTGGCGAGGTTCTGTGACGCCTTGATTGGCAATGCCATCGGTCAGCAGGATGACGCGATTCGTCGAGTTGCGATCATAATTCTTGAGCGCTTCTTTGTAGCCGAGCATCAGTCCGGCGTGGATGTTGGTGGAGCTGCCCGGTTCAATGCCGCGAATCAAACTCTTGACTGCTTCCTTGTCATTAAGAGCGCGCGCTGGCATCAGAACCTGCGCTTCGGAATCGAAGACGACGATTGAGAGCGTGTCGGTTTCACGAAGCTCGGAGACTAAGGTGAGCAGCGCCTCCTTGACCTTAACGAGTTTATCGGCAGCCGCCATTGAGCCGCTCTTGTCAATGACGAGAGCCAGATTGATCGGTCGCAAATGTTGGCGGTCATTCTCAAGGGCCGTGCTGAAGCCGACTTGCAAGACTGCTTCGCGCCCCATGGCGACCTGATCGTTTCCCCAACGGACATCGAGCGCGACCGCTTCGCCCGCTTTAGGGCGACCGATCTGGTGACGATGATAGTTGACCATCTCTTCGACGGCGACTTCACGCGATGAAGGGAGCACGCCCGTCTCGGCCAGGTAGCGCGTGCGCGACGCAGCCGCAGATGAAGCGCCCTCCTGTGCGAAGGCTATTGTGGTTAAAGATAAAAAGAGAAGCGAGAGTGAAAGGAAAAACTTGAAACTAACAGGTAGATACTTGTGGGCTGATGGTGACATAAATCCTCCGTAGAGCTTTTCGAGCTTGAACGATTGACTTAGGGAGACACCACTTTTTGCAGCTTGCGAATGGCGCGAGGCTAAAAAAAGACAAGTTGCTATGCCTACAGATGTAGATTTACAGAAGAGAGATGCCTGAGAGATTCGGTCGCCGGAACTTTTAGATGGCTAAACTCTATGAAGTGCTGCGATTCGCCTTCGCAGATCGCCTCGCCAAAAGCGCGATTGGCAGTCCGACCAGAAAAGCGTGCGCGATGAAGGCTGGCAGGAATGTGTTGAAGTCAAAAGTCCTCTTGCTAACATCAATGGCCGAGAGCGGGATGACGACATAGTTCATCACTAGATAAGCAATCAGGCCATAGATCAATCCACAAACGACGGCGTGACGAATCAGGAAAGGCAGGAAGAGACTCGCCAGATAATAGACTGCGGCGATACACGTCGCCACTATGAAATGAAGCACAAGGCCAAGCAGGAAAGTCTTGACTCCACCCGCAATCGCCGCGTCCCTGCCGAGCAATCCGGCGGCGACTCCCTGAAAGACTCTCAGATACGGAATTTTTAAGATGAAACCGTAAAAGACGAAAGCAAAGAGCATGTCCAGAATCCCGACAACCAGTCCGCCAAGAAGGATCGTTTCCAAAGGGCGTGGTCGTCCCGTAACGTGTGCGCCAACATCTGAATGCGTGAAAGTGGTATCACTCATGGATTTTCCTCTTTCGTCTGAAGGATACAATGATGTAGAAACGTATGATTAAGCTGGGATGAGCAGTATAACACTCTCTCTTATGGCGCTATGTGCCTCCGAGCGGGTAGTGTCCGTTTTTCAAGATTAATCAAAATAAGAGCGATGCGGTGCTTGAGTCGAAAGCAAAGAGACGATGGCTTTAACTATTGAGCGGAAGTTGCTCGATGGCTTGCAAATAATCACCGGTGCGCTCTCACGATGCGCGTGTGTATAGCTTTCCAGTTCCGATGCAGTAGTATCTGGCAACTCTTTATCAAAGAGGAAAAGCGAATAGTCAGTCCGCCCAGCTATCAAAGTGCGTGCGACATACCCACTCGGAGCACGCACAACACAGCAATCTGTTAACTTCTCTTCCAGATATTTTAAGAGGTGGAGATCGTTTCCAGTGTAGAGGATTCTATATTTACGGTCTGGTACTTGTCTCAAACTGTGTAAGGAAAATTCGCAATCTGCTAAGATGCACATGGTTTCTGAAGTTGAAAACTAGCAACGGCTCATGCGTCGTCTCAAGCCTCAACCCTCAAAAGCTGAGTGATGAGCGCCGCCGTTGAGAAGAAGCAAAGGATTCTCACGGCGGACAACTTGAGTGGATGCATACTATATTCATATGATTATAGTTGCAAGTCGCTGTGTGCGGTTTCTGTTCTGTCAGGGGGTAACTCCTGATGGGCGGCGCACGTTTGAAGCCGCAGCGTCTTGGCGAAAAGCTGCGGCAGATTCGGGACGCGTTTGAGCTTTCTCAAACAGAAATGCTCAAACGTTTAGGCTTTGAGGACGATATTTGGTACACGCAAATTTCAGCGTATGAGACAGGAAGGCGAGAGCCGCCGCTTATCGTCCTCTTGGAATACGCAAGAATGGCGGGTGTGAGCACAGATACTTTGATTGATGATGAAATGGATTTACCAAAGAAGTTGCCAGGTAAGGCGAAACGTAGTCATAGATAGGTCACATGCTATGCCATTGATGAGAGGTTAAAAGTTAAAAACAGACACCACCTCCGAGCGATTTAATTCGTCACCCGTCTCCGACTTTTCGCGCGCTTCGGTTATAATCTTCCTTCCCTAAACTTTAATCATTCATCACAGTTTTACGAGGAGCAATGATGGCTACAGAGAAGATGGCAAAACGTCCCCTTCGCTCGAAGTTCGACGGGCGCATCCTGTTTCTGACAGAGGATACTTCGCTCATTCGTCGTCAACTGGAAGGCGGCGAGGATTTAGCGGACGGCGCGGAGCGTCCCCTCATGAACAACATCTCGACCGACGAGATTACGCCGGGCTGGGTCTGTTTCTACTATGACGAGACTTTGGGCGAGTACGTCTATGTCGGGATGCGTGAGCAGGCCGTGAAGAAAGACGAAGTCAGAGACGGCAACTTTCGTGTAGTCGTCTCCGGCCTCTCGAAAGGCTGCGGCTCGTCGCGCGAGACTGCGCCATATGCGGAGAAGGCCGCAGGCGTAGAGCTTGTCATTGCCAGGACGATTGAGAAAATCTACGGGCAGAACTCGCAGAACATAGGGCTGCTCACTTCAACGGACTTCGGGTTAATCGAACGCATCAAGCGCGGCGAGGAGATTCCTCTGGAGGAGTTCACGCGCGGGCTTGACCCGATCTCGAAAGCGATTGTCGAATACGGCGGACTCTTCAACTACAACAAGGCGCGGCTCGCAGGCCATGTTTCGCCGCCGCCGCTTGAAACTGGAAAGCGTCCGATGAATATCGTCGAGAAGATTATCGCGCGCCATGCTTTCGTCAGCGCAGGACGTATCGGAGTCGAAGCGGTGAAGCCCGGCGATGCTCTCTTCGCTGTCGCCGATGTTCGCTTCTCGCACGAGTACGTGACGCCTATGGCCGAGAGCCTCTTCAAGCAGGCTCTCGGCAAAGAGGCGCGCGTCACCGAGCCTGAATCCGTTTACGCTTTCCGCGATCACCTGACCTTTTTGGGTCGCGTCATGAGTGAAGACAAACGCAAGATGGGACTTCTCGAACGCGCAGATGGTCTCGCCATCACACAGCAGAGCTTTACGGAAGAGCAGGGCATACGACTTTATAGCGGAACGGAAGAGAAGGGATCGGAGGCCATCTGCCACAACGCCGTAGTCGAAGACATAGCACTGCCCGGCCAACTGGTCATCGGCACTGACTCGCACACTTGCATGGCAGGAGTGCTGGGTTGCTTCGCCTTCGGCGTCGGCTCGACCGACATGGCCAACGCCTGGTACACCAAAGACATTCGCGTCCGCGTTCCCGAAACTGTCCGCTTCGTTTTGAAAGGCCGCAAGCGCGCGGACGTTTCGGCGAAAGACGTGATGCTCAAGATTCTCTCGACCGATTATATGAAAGAGGGCAAAGGCATCGGGCAAGTTCTGGAATTCGCAGGCGAAGGCTTGCGCGATCTTTCGATTGACGAGCGCGCAACCTTGACGAACATGGCGGTTGAAGCGGGCGGCACAACCGGCATCATCGAGCCTGACGAGGTGACACTTGAATACTTGACGCGCATGCGCGGCCTCGACCCGGAAGAGATTCGCAAAGGTTTCTTAAGCAGCGATGAGGATGCCGAGTACGCTGCTCGCTTTGAAATCAACTTGGATGAGATCAGCCCGATGGTCGCCACACCCGGCGACCCGCGCAACGGCATCAACATCTCAGACCTCAAGGAAGAGATCAAAATTGACGCGGCCTACGGCGGCTCGTGCACGGGCGGCAAGATGGCGGACATGGACATGTATGCTGCCGTTCTGAAACGCGCAGTTGAACAGGGCAAGCGCGTTGCTCCGGGCGTTCATCTCTACCTGCAATTCGGCTCGCAGAAGATCAAAAGTTACGCGCAAGAGAAAGGCTATATCGAAATCTTCGAGCGCGCCGGAGCTGAGCTGATTGACCCGAGTTGCGGCGCGTGTATCAACGCAGGACCGGGCGCATCGAAGTCTTCTGAGACCGTGACGGTCAGCGCGCAGAACCGCAACTTTCCTGGACGCAGTGGACCAGGCAAGGTCTATCTCGCCAGCCCTTACGTCGTCGCCGCTTCGGCCATTGCCGGACACATCGTCGAGCCTTCTGAATTTTTGCAAGAGCGAGAAGAGGAGTTGGTGGGCGCGTAAAGTGATAAAACGGAGTTCACGCAATATGCGAGACTTGGCAATAAAAAGGTGTCGCTTCACCAGCCTGATGAGAGCGATGACCTGAAAGATAAGACGCCTCATCAACTCATCGGTATGATGTGGCAATTAGCTCTCGATGCTTGGGCTTTTAAGGAAACCTCAATGCTGAACCGAGACTTCAAAGACATATTGTTGTGATTAAAAGACGGGAAGGCAGTAAAGAGTAAGTCTGTTCGACTCGGCTATCAGAGCGAAATAATGGGCAAAGCGATTATCAATGACGAGAACAGTCTGTGCGTCGAGAGCAAGTACGCGCGGGTGGAGCGCGAGCGAAAGTTTTTGCTGCGAGAACTTCCAGAACCTTTGACGCGCGCCAGCAAGCACATTCAAATCTGGGACAACTACATCACGAACACGCGCCTGCGCTTGCGGAAGATTCGCGTACCGGAAACAAGGAAATACATCCTGAAGCTGACGCAGAAGTTTGCGGCTGACGCGCGTGACCTTTCACGCCACCTCATCACGAACACCTATCTTGCGCCAGCCGAATACGCTGTGCTAGCCATCTTCGAGGGCAACGAGATACGCAAGAACCGCTATCCTTACGAACATGAAGGGCGCACCTATTCGATTGACGTTTTCTTAGGCGCGCTCTGGGGACTGATGCTGGCCGAGACGAGCTTTGAAACAGACGAAGAGCTGCGAGAGTTTACTCCGCCGCCATTTGCTTTCATGGAAGTGACCAACGATGAGATGTTCGCTGGAGGAAACTTGGTGAACCTTTCGTTCGAAGAAATTTTGAAAAGCAGAAGTCAGGAGGAAAAGCATAATCCAGAAGCCAGAATTCAGAATTCAGAATAATCGGCGGAGAACCGCTTTTACAGATTTTCTTTTCTTCTGGCTTCTGACTCCTGAATTCTGGCTTCTGTTTTCCTTCTGCTTTTATGCCAACCATCTACACCATCGGTCACGGACGACATCCGTTCGACTACTTTCTTGAGCTGCTCAGGCGGCATGAGATCGCTTTTATCTGCGATGTCAGAAGCATTGCGCGCTCGCGCTGGCCTCAGTATAACGGGCGTGTGCTGGAGGAGCTTTTGCGGGAGAACGGTATCGGCTACGAGCATCTGCCGGAGTGCGGCGGCAAAGTCATCGCGCCGCCCCATGAATTGGCGCGCGGCCTTGAGCGCATCATGGAGTTAGGTGCGGAGATGCGTGTGGCGATTCTTTGTTCCGAGTCGCAGCCTTTGACGAATCACGCCCGCCCGCGAGCCAACTGTCACCGCGTCGGCCTGCTCTCTGTTCCGCTGAAAGCTCTTGGCGCTTCGATCAAACACATCCTGCCGAACGGCGAAGCCGTTGAGTTTGATGAGGCCAGCTTGCCTTCGATCTGGCGATGAGGGATTAACTTCATCCGCACTTCATGAGTCCTACGATTCTCTTTCAGCTAACTCCTGTTTGACCTCCTTTAGAGCTGCGGCATCACCGCTCTCATCCGTATCTACTTCCGTCTCGCAGATACGCTTGTACTCCTCCTCAAGCTCTTTCAACTGCTCGTCCGAGAGCTTATCCAGATCAATCATGCTGTTGTGTGCGCCCGTTGTTGCTTTAATCAATTCATCCAGCTTCAAGTGGATGGCTTTGGCATCGCGGTTCTGTGTGTTCTGAATCAGAAAGACCATCAGGAAGGTGATGATGGTTGTGCCAGTATTGATAACCAACTGCCATGTGTCCGAGTAATGGAACATCGGCCCTGTCACAGCCCAGACGACGATGATAGCGACGGCGGCAATGAATGCCCATGATGAGCCTACTGCTGCCGACGTTTTGTTGGCGAACTTGCGAAAGAACTCGTTCATAGAAACCTCCTTGAGCTACCTTAATTCATGCCGTAACAAACATCGCCACGCTAGCCAGTGCCATGATGATGGCAGTGGCCCAGCCGAGCCACTTGAGCAGCGGCGAGTTGACGCGCTTGCCCATCACCTTTTTATTGCTTGTCAAAAGGACAACCAGCACGATCAATGGTGGTGCCAGCACACCATTTAAGACGGCAGACCAGAAGAGCATCTTCACGGCATTAAATCTGGCGAAATTGAGCGCCAGTCCCAATAGCACGGAAAGTCCTAAGACTGTATAAAACTTCGGTGCTAAAGGCGGTCGCGCTTCAAGCGTGCCGCGCCATGCCACAGCTTCCGAGACTGCATAAGCCGCCGATCCTGCCAGGACGGGCACACCCAGCATGCCCGTCCCAATCAGTCCCAGAGTAAACAGCAAGGAAGCGCCGCTGCCCGCGAGCGGTCGGAGTGCTTCGGCTGCTTGCTGTGCGGTCTCAATGTCTGTCTGCCCGTGCGCGTGCAGTGTTGACGCTGTGGTAAGGATGATGAAATACATGATGAAGTTCGAGAAGAACATCCCTGTGAGGACATCCGTGCGGGACTTTCGCAGTTCTTCATCTGTTGCGCCCTTGCGCTGGCCCAGAGTTCGGCGTCCTTTCGCGCGCTCCTCTTCAACCTCTTCGGCGGCCTGCCAGAAGAAGAGGTAAGGTGAGATGGTCGTGCCGAGGATGCCGACGAAAGTCGCCAGATATTCACTTGACCACTTGATGCGCGGAACGAAGGTCGAACTGAGCACTTCCCTCCAATTCGGTTTAGATAAAAAGGCCGTGACGACGTAAGCGAAGAGAATCAGCGTCAGCCATTTGAAGATGCGCGCGACCTGTTTGTATGAAGTCCAGAAAAGTAGCGAAACGATGAGCGCGGCGTAAACAGGCGTCCAGACGAGCGAGTTAATTCCTGTGACCATCTGTGTGGCATCGGCCATGCCGCCCAAGTCTGCCCCAATGTTGACGACATTGGCGACAATCAACAGAGCGCACGCTCCCCAGAGAATCCAGCGCGCATAGTGTTGACGAACGGCACTGGCTAGTCCGTGTCCCGAAACCATGCCAAGCCGCGCACACATCATCTGCACGGCGGTCATCAATGGAAAAGAGAAGATCGCCGTCCAGAGTGGCGCATAGCCGAAAGACGCGCCCGTCACCGAATAGGTTGAAATGCCTGACGGGTCATCATCCGCCGCGCCAGTGATGACGCCCGGCCCAAGCTCTGCGAAGAATTGCCGCACGCGCCGGGACTTAATAACCTTTTTCTTCTTGCTCATTTATTGAATTGCCTTAGCAGTTCATCTGTCAGGGCGAACGGATCGGTCGGCGATTGCTGCTCGGTCGCTGCCTCGACGGCATGGACCAGCGCCAGCAAAGAGTTGTGCAAGTCTGTGTCGTCCGACCTCACCTCTAACCACTGAAAGCTCTCAGATAGTATCAAACATTAACCGCCAGCAGGCACAATCTCCGCTTTGCTGTAGTCTCGCGCGTAAAGGCGCGTGAAGTAGGCAGCGAGGAGAAAGGCCGCGAACATGATTCCGGCTGCGGTCCAGAATGTGACGAGGAGTGAATGGTCGCTCATGTTGTGCAATTGATTGTCACGACCAAGAGTTTGTATCGCGCTGTAGATGAGCGCGGCTGAGATCGAAGGGCCGACGGCGCGCGCCAAACTCGCAACCGATTGTGTGACGCCGAGCACGCCGCCCTGCTCGCCGCGTCCAGCACTTTTTGAAGCGAGTGTTTGCAAGGAAGGCGTGGCGAGCGAGTTGCCGATGGCGAACAACCCGCCGACTCCGAGCAGAGTGAGCAAGCCCGTTCGTGGCCCAACCTCCGGCATGATGAAGAGGCTCGCGGCGAAAAGGAGCGCGCCCGTAATCACGAGCGGCAGCTCGCCAAAGGCTTTCACGAGGCGACCGATCAAACCACCCTGGATGATGACGCCGAGGATGCCGACGTACATGAAGAGATAGCCGTTGTGCGCGGCGTCATAGCCGAAGCGGTACATCGTGAAGAGCGCGAACGAGGTCGTCATAATCGAAAAGGCCGTGACGAACAGGAAATAGATGGCGAGCACAAAGGCCAGACGCTTCTGTTTGAGCGCATGGAAGAGCTGTGACCAACGGCCTGTCGCGGCGGACGCGCGCGCAGGATGATCCGGCGTTACTGTCTCAGGCAGCGTGAAGTAAAGGAGAATTGCATTGGCTAAGGCCATGCAGCCCGCGAAGATGAAGGGCACGCTGATGCCCCACTTGCTCAAGACGCCGCCGATGGCTGGTCCAAACGTGAAGCCCAATCCGAACGCCGCCCCGATCAAGCCCATCCCTTTCGCGCGATTCTCAGGTGTGGTGATGTCTGCGATGTAAGCTTGCGCCGTCGAGATGTTGCCGCCCGATATGCCGTCAATGATGCGCCCCATAAAGAGCATCCAGAGTGTGGTGGCGAAGCCGAGAATGAGAAAGCCTGTGGCTGTGCCGAGCAGGCTGATGAGCAGGATAGGACGCCTGCCGTATTTGTCCGAGAGTCTTCCCAGGATGGGCGTGAAGATGAGCTGCATGATGGAATAGGAAGCAAACAGCAGCCCGACCATCCGCGTCGAGGCATGGAACTTCGTGCCTTCGACGTAAAAGGGAAGCACGGGGATGACTATGCCGAAGCCAACCAGGTCAATGAAGACCGTGATGAAGATGACCAGCAGTGGAGAACGTTTCATATTAGTGAAAAGTGAATAGTGAATAGTGAAAAGTGAATAGTCAAGCGGGTTTTTACTATTCACTTTTCACTATTCACTTTTCACTATCTCAGTCTGGCGGCGATTGATTGTTTGGATTGTGCGCCAACGATGCGGTCAACGAGCGCGCCGTTTTTGAAGATGAGCATGGTCGGGATGCTGCGTATGCTGAACTGTGCGGCTGTGCGCGGGTTCTCGTCAACGTTCAATTTGGCGATGCGATAACGTCCCTGCGCTTCAGCAGCCAACTCGTCCAGAATGGGTGCAACCATCCGGCAAGGGCCGCACCACTCGGCCCAGCAATCGAGAAGGACGAGCATACCGCGAGCCTCTAAAACTTCGCTTGCGAAAGTCGCGTCCGTCACCGTCACGGGTCTGCCTGTGTCTGTCGTACCCGAGTTGGCGTTAAGCATTCCGCCGCACCTGCCGCAAATTGGCTGACTCTTTGCAGCCGCGCTTTCATCAACGCGATTCTTCGCTCCGCAGTTTGTACATGTGACAACAGTCATAACTCCCACCTTCCACTTAACTCAGTAATCCATATCCTAAAAATCATTCATCGCAAAAGTTTGGCGGAAAAGCAGAATTCTGAATTCTGCTTTTCCTTCTGGCTTCTGCCCTTCCGTAGTAATATTCACTCGCGGTAACCCCGAAACTAACATAGCAAGGATGCTTCAAAGATGATGAGTCGTTCTCACTCTCGCGCCATCGTGCCGAGTCTTCTCTTCTTGTTCCTGACAGCCTTCAATGCTGCGGCGCAGAACAATGGCGCATCGTTCGCGCCGCCTGAAATCAGTTTCACGGTCTCGATGTCAAAGCCTTATACACATCTGCTCGAAGTCGAGATGCGCGTCAGTGCAGAGCGTCTTCCCGCAGAGCTTAATCTAATCATGCCGGTCTGGTCTCCCGGCTCATACCTCATACGCGAGTTCGAGCGCAACGTACAAGACTTCATGGTCGCCGATGCTGCCTCAACGCGCACGCTCGCGTGGCAGAAGACGAACAAGAACACCTGGCGTGTGGAGACGAGTGGAGCAAGAGAGTTGCGCGTCACCTATCGCGTCTATGCCAACGACCTCTCGGTTCGGACAAACGACTTGGACGACCATCATGCATATTGGAACAACGTCGCGCTTTTGATGTACCCGGAGGGAAACCTGCGCTCGCCCGCGACGCTGACCGTTCTGCCTTTCGGGGATTGGAAAGTGGCGACCGGACTGCCGCAGATTGCCGGAAAGCAAAATACATTTCGCGCGGAGAACTTCGATATCCTTTACGATTCGCCCGTCGAGGTCAGCAACTTTAAGGTCGTCTCGTTCGAGGTTCGCGGCGTCCCGCATCGAGTGGTGATTGACGGCGAGGGGAATTACGATCTGGAGCGCATGCGCCGTGATGTCAAGCGCGTGGTCGAAACGGAAGTTGCCATGATGGGCGAGATTCCATATCACGACTACACGTTTCTGCTCCATTCTGCCTATAAGAATGACGGCGGGCTTGAGCATCTCAACTCAACTTCTCTGATTGTCGAGCGCAACGGTTTTCATACTGAGGAAGACTGGGCTGATTTTCTCTCATTGGTCTCACACGAGTTCTTTCACCTCTGGAACGTCAAGCGCATACGCCCTGACGCGCTTGGACCATTCGATTACACGAAGGAGAACTACACACGCCTGCTCTGGGTCGCCGAAGGCATCACACAATATTACGCGCCATTAAACTTGCGCCGCGCCGGACTCATCTCCGACGAGGAATATTTGAGAACGGTCTCGCGTGACATACAGGATTTGCAGAACACGCCGGGCCGCCTTTTGATGAGCGCGGAAGAGGCCAGCTTCGATGCCTGGATCAAGTATTACAGGCCGGACGAGAACGCCAACAACTCGCAGGTCTCTTACTACACGAAGGGCGCGCTTCTCGGCCTGCTGCTCGATTTAGAGATTCGTAAAAATTCAAAGGGCGCGAAGTCTCTCGACGACGTGATGCGCTATCTCTATGCCGAGTTCTACAAGAAGAACCGCAACTACACGCCGGAAGATTTCCAGCGTGCTTGCGAGTTGATGGCGGGCACGAGCCTCGACAACTTCTTCTCGCGTTTTGTGCGCGGGCACGAAGAGCTTGATTACAATGCTGCGTTGAATGTGGTCGGCTTGCAATTAGGCGATGGCAGCCCGCCCGTTGAAAGAACGTATCTCGGCGCAGACCTCGGTCAGGATGGCGACCGCTTGATGATTAGAAGAATCTACGCGGGCAGCCCCGCTTACGATCAGGGCTTGAACACGGGCGACCAGATCATCGCGCTCGACGGACAACGCGTCAACCAGCAATCGTTCTTCGCGCGGCTCGCTGAGAAACAGGCGGGCGAGACGCTCAACCTGACGCTCTTCCGCAACGACGAGCTGCGCGCGTTCGCAGTCAAATTGGGCAAGCGCACGGTCGCGGATTACCGTATCTTCCCTGTCAAGCAGCCCACGCCTGAGCAGATAAGGTTGTATCGCACTTGGTTGGGAATAGCAGGTAGTTAGAGCTTATCGCTAATTGCTATGAAGCACATTCAAGTAATTGATGGCGCGTTGAACTGCACTTATAGCATCTTTGCTGTGGAAGATGATGAGTTTGAAATACTATTCCCTAATGGAACTGATATAGAGTTCAATGACGATCTCTTTAACCGCCTGGGTGAAGAGGAAGCTTCCAAGATACTGAGTAAAGTATGGAAGAGGCCAGTTGATAAAAAATCTGTTGCTGGCATTCATGGGACATTATTCTATCAGTTGGGTCATAAGAAAAAGTATTATCCAACGAAGCGCGAGAGTGAGATGAAAGTTATCTTTTGAGTCTATGAGTTATCAAAGCATCAAGTTCACCATCGAAGATCGCGTCGGAAGAATCAGTTTCGCGCGGCCTCCGCTCAACGTCTTCAACATTGCGATGATGCGTGAGATAACGGACGCCATCAACGAGTGTGTGGGTAAGCGCGACATGGTGGCGATTCTCTTTGAGGCCGCGAAGGGGTCGCGCGCCTTCAGCGCGGGCGTCGCCATCGAGGAGCACGTCGAAGAGACAATCTACCAGATGCTCGACTCCTTTCACGGAATCTTTCGCGCGCTTGAGCAAACAGGCAAGCCTTCAATCGCCATAGTTGATGGCGCAGCTCTGGGCGGAGGGTGTGAACTCGTCGCGGGCTGCGACATAGTGATTGCGACGGAGCGAGCGCGCTTCGGCCAGCCGGAAATAAAACTCGGAGTTTTCCCGCCCGTAGCCGCGATCCTCCTTCCGCGCATCATAGGAGACAAGCGCGCGCGCGAGCTGATTCTGACTGGCGAGTTGATTGACTCAATGGAAGCTCTGCGGCTCGGCCTAATCAATGCGGTCGTCGCACATGCAGAAGTTGAGCAAAAGATAGAAAGTCTGCTCGTCAAACTCCGCGAACTTTCCGCGCCCGCGCTCGAAATGGCAAAGCGCGCAATTGACATGGCTTGCAACCGTTCTTTCGCAGACGCTCTGGCGCAGGTCGAAGATTTATACTTGAACGACCTGATGAAGACCGAAGACGCGCATGAAGGCATCAAAGCCTTCATGGAGAAACGCAAGCCAGCATGGAAAAATAGATGAAAAGCAGAATCCAGAATTCAGGAGCCAGAAGCCGGAAGAAAAGAAAATCTGTCACAGTGGTTCTCCGCCTTATTATTCTGACTCCTGACTTCTGAATTCTGAATTCTGCTTTTACTTCTGGATTCACGTCCCTTTATAATGGCTCGTCATGAAGTACCGGCACGTCACTCTCCGCAATCTGTTTTTGAGAACGACGCTCGTTGTCCTCGCAGCTTTTCTCTTCACGCTTGCTCCGGCAAATTCGCGCCTCGCGTTTGCGCAGGACGATAGTCCCTGGAAAGGCGGCGAGCCGCCACCGGCCCAGCCGCGCGAAACTCCTCTGCCTGAGGAGCAGAATATTGTCGAGCGCGCCATGACCGCCGTCTGTTCTGAGCGCGCGCGCGATCCACTTGGCAGCATTCCCATTGACGTGATGCAGGCGCGCCCCTCAATGCCGCTCTCGCACCCGGACGCCGTCGCCGGACTCAAACGCGCCGAGCGACTGCTGCCCGCAGCCAAAGAGCTGGTCATCGCCTCTCTGCGCGATCTCTCGAACGAGTACAACATAGAGGACATGAGAGTGCGCGCGGCTGCTGCCCGCGTCCTGGCCGTTGACAAGATAGAACCTGACGTTGAGTTGCGCGACAACGCCTCGGTCATGCTCAGCACACCGCGCACTGTTTACTTCGGAACGATCTTTCTCGCTGGCCTCCAATCGGACGAAGGCATGATTAGCGTGCTCGCGCACGAGTTGACGCACATCGCCGACGGTAAAGAGGATTCGCTTCATCCGCTCTTTCGCCTGGTCGGACGACGCGCTTCGACTTTGACAGGGATGCACATTGCAGGTCGCCGACCAGAAGAACTGACTTGTGATCTGGTGGGCGCGATGGTTTCGCGCGCTTACATCACGCGCACGCCAGGCAAAGAGACGCTCGCGCGAAGATTGTCGCGCGCCATCGAGCACAACTGCGTCGAAGAGGATGGGACGGACGAAGCGCATCTCAGCCCGCGCAACACAATGCGCGCTCTGCTTTCGCTCGACCCGACTCTGGGCAGCGAGATCATGGAAGACCCGCTCATCACCTTCAAGCTGGTCGAGCCTTCAAACGCTCCTGCCAAATCAACGCAGACGCCGACGCGCCGCCCGAGACGAGTGATGCCACGTACCCGCACACGAACTTAAAAGTTTCTTCACGTTGACAATCGCGCTCGTGCGTTCCTATCATCAACGGTTCACATGAGACATCCAGGTCGCATCACAAAATATCTTCTTCTGGTTCTCGCTCTGCTTCTCTTCGCAGCTTCGTGTCGCCAGACGACGGAGAAGGCTCGCGTCATGCCGAACTCTCTGGGCGATGTCCCGGCGGCTCGGCTCGCCTACAGCTTCAATGCAGATGTTGATGCGCCGCCCGATGCTGAGATTAAAGAAGAGACCAGGTCGAAGCCCATTCAAGAGGATTTTGACGCGCACCGCAAAGATGATCGTCTCTTGCGCACGGTCACTTCGCCCGACGGACAACGCGCGCTCGCGCTCTACGACACGGGCGACACGCAAGAGGGCGAGTTTCGCGTGGACATGTATGCGGCAGATGGAAGATTCCTGCGCAACATTACGCCGCCCGAACTCTCAGGCGCATTTGCCGCGACCGCAGCCTGGTCGCCTGACGGCCAAAGCTTCGCCTTCATCGGACGCAAGAGTCTGGCCCAACCGACATCGCCTGACATGATTCCAGAGGGCAAAGCTATTCCAACCCCCTCGGTCGCGCCAAACTTCGCGCCCGTGCAGGTCTTCGACACAGAGCAAGTTTACATCTCAGACCGCGACGGCCTTCAACTGCGTCCGCTGACGACGCGTGGCGGACTCATCTACTTCTATCTCGCCTGGTCGCCTGATAGTCATGCGCTCGTTGCGCTCGCCTGTCGTGAAGATGAATGGGACGCTAGAGAGCGTGAGC
>Ga0268242_1000013_pt1 | contig 23007 bp, 14 predicted proteins | sample BulsoiFelSFmetaG_FD_200253 | JGI IMG/M metagenome (GOLD analysis project Ga0268242, IMG submission 200253) | Bulk soil microbial communities from Mexico - San Felipe (SF) metaG (v2) (version 2) | ecosystem: Environmental > Terrestrial > Soil > Agricultural land | place: Mexico: San Luis Potosi... | reverse complement strand
AGCAGGAGGGCGCGCGGCCCTCGCCGCCCCGGGTTTGCGTGCGCGGCTCTCATCGGCTCAGGCCAGCTTCGGCCGCTGGATGTAGACGGCGACGATGATGATGGCGGCCTTGATGACGAGCGACCAGGCGTAGGAGATGCCGTTCATCACGAAGCCCGTCGTGATGACCTGCATGATGAGCGCGCCGACGAGCGTGCCGACGACGGTCGCGCGCCCGCCCGTCAAAGGAGTGCCGCCGACGACCGTCGCGGCGATGGCGTCAAGCTCGATGTTCAGGCCCATGTTCGGCGCGTCGCTCGCGCCCTGCCGCGCCGTCTCTATCACACCCGCGACGCCCGCCAGCAGCCCGCTTATCGCGTAGACCGCAATTTTCGTCCGGTGGACGCGCACGCCCGCCAGCCGCGCCGCCGCCTCGTTGCCGCCGACCGCCGACACGTAGCGCCCGAAGCTCGTCGCGCGCATCACGAAGATGGCCGCCGCCACCACCAGGAGCATCACGAGCACCTGCACCGGCGCCCCGAACAGTCGCCCCTGCCCGAGCGCCTTGAACGACTCGTCGCCGACGAGCACGATCTTGCCGTCGTTGATGACCTGCGCCACGCCGCGCCCAGAGATGAGCAGCGCGAGCGTCACGATGATGGGCTGAATGCGGAAGCCCGAGATGAGCGCCCCGTTGAAGAGGCCCGCGCCGAGCGCGACGGCGAGCGCCAGAAGCACGGCCGGCAACACGCCGAGCCCAAGCGAGCTGGCGACGACCGCCGACGCGATCGCCATCACCGCGCCGACCGAGAGGTCGATGCCGCCCGTCGCGATGACGAGCGTCATCCCCGTAGCGACGAGCACGGTCGTCGCCACTTGCAGGAGGATGTTGCGGAAGTTGTTAACGTCGAAAAAGTTGGGCGTGAACAGCGAGTTGAAAAGGAAGAGCAGGACGAGCGCGGCCAGCGCGCCGTAGGTCGGCGCGTAGTCCGCGAGCCCCGCCCCGAGCCCGCCCGCGCGTTTAATCGTGGTCGCCTGCGACATGACCTTTAAGCCTCCGACCCTTTAAGCCTCCGACCCTTTAGCCTCCGACTCTGCCCCGCCCTCGGCCATCGCGTGGATGATGGAGTCCTGCGAAATCTCCGCGCCGCGCAGCTCGGCCACGCACTTGCCGTCGCGCATCACGAGGACGCGCGAGCTGCCCTCGACCAGTTCTTCCAGCTCGGACGAAATCATGAGGACGCCCAACCCCGACTCGGCAAGCTCGTTGATGAGCGACTGAATCTCGCCCTTAGCGCCGATGTCGATGCCGCGCGTCGGCTCGTCGAGGATGAGGAATTTCGGGTTCTTGCAGAGCCAGCGCGCGAGCAGAACTTTCTGCTGGTTGCCGCCCGAAAGCTCACGGATTTTCTGGTCGGCGCTCGAAGCCTTGATGCCGAGCCGCTTCATGAACTTCTCGACAATCTGCTCCTGCTCGGCGCGCGAGACGACGCCCAGCTTCGTCAACTGCGGCAGCGCCGCCAGCGTCAGGTTCTCACGGACCGAAAGCTCCGGGATGATGCCCTCGGCCTTGCGGTCTTCGGAGAGGAAGGCGAGGCCGGCCGAGATGGCGTCGCGCGGCGAGTCGAGTTCGAGCCTTTGGCCTTCCAGGAAGACCGCGCCCTCCTCCAGAGGGTCGGCGCCGAAGACGGCGCGCGCCGTCTCTGTGCGGCCCGAGCCGAGCAGACCCGCCATGCCGACTATCTCGCCGCGGCCGGCTTCGAGGCTCACGCCGTCGAGCTTCCTGCCGCGCGTCAGATTCTCGGCGCGCAGCAGCGGCGCCTCCGCCTCCTCGCGCCCCTTGTGGCCGAAGGCGGTCGCGCCCTCGCGCCGCAGCTCGTCGCGCTGCTTGCCGAGCATCAGGCAGACGAGATCGATGCGTTCGAGCCCTTCTAGCGCGCGGGTGCCGACGAGCTTGCCGTCGCGCAGCACCGTCACGCGGTCGCAGACGGCGTACAGCTCGTCGAATCGGTGGCTGATGTAGACGACGGCCGCGCCCTCGCCCTTCAGCCGCCGTATGACGCCGTAGAGGATGGAGACCTCGTGCTCTGTGAGTGAGCTGGTCGGCTCGTCAAGCACGACGACCTTGGCGCCGAAGGAGACGCCGCGCGCGATGGCGACCATCTGCCGGAGCGCGATGTTGAGGCTGCCCAGAGTGGCCTCGGGGTCGACTTCGAGGCCGAGCCGGTCGAGGATGGCGCGGGCGCCCGCGTTCATCTTCTTCCAGTCGACGAGGCCGAAGCGGCGCGGCTCTCGGCCGAGGAAGATGTTCTCGGCCACGGTGCGGTAGGCGAGCAGGTTGACCTCCTGATAGACGGCGACGACGCCCGCCTCCTGCGCGTCCTCGGGCGAGCGGAAGTCAACCTCCCGGCCTTCGAGCCACACGCGCCCGCCGTCGCGCCGGTAGGCGCCCGTCATGATTTTAATGAGCGTCGACTTGCCGGCGCCGTTCTCGCCGACGAGCGCGTGAACCTCCCCGCGCTCAAGCGACAGGCTCACGCCGTCGAGCGCGACCGCGCCCGAGAAGACCTTCGTGATGCCCTCCATGCGGAGGAGTGGTTCGCTCATAAGCGGCCTTCAGTAAGCCTCGGAGATGAACTGCGAGGCGTTCGACTGGTCGAAGAAGCGGTCGGTCATGATGATCTTCGGGTCGAGCCTTTCGCCGCGGAGGTGCTTTTCGAGCGTGTCGAAGGCGATGGGGCCGAAGCGCGGGTTGCACTCGACCGTGGCGTTCATCTCGCCGCGTGCGATGGCTTCGAGCGCGGTGCGCTGGCCGTCCACCGAGACGACGAGAACGTCCTTGCCGGGCTGCCGGCCGGCGTCCTTGAGGGCCTGAATGGCGCCGAGGGCCATCTCGTCGTTGTGCGCGTAGACGGCCGTGATGTTCTTCTGGTGCGCCTGAATCAAATTCTCCATCACGCGCTGCCCCTCGGCGCGCGTGAAGTTGCCGGTCTGCGAGGCGAGGACCTTCATGTCGGGGTGGCCTTTGATGGCGTCCACGAAGCCGTTGTGGCGGTCGTCGGCGACGGACGAGCCGGCCGTGCCGAGCAGCTCGATGATGCCTGCCTTCCCGCTCGTCTGCTGCGCCAGCCACTCGCCGGCGCGCTTGCCCTCGGCGACGAAGTCGGAGCCGATGAAGGCGACGAAGTCCTGACCGGCCGTGCCCTTCACCTCGCGGTCGATGAGAAAGACGGGGATGCCGGCCGCCTTCGCCGCCTGCAAAGCGGGCTCGAAGCCCGTGGCCTCGCGCGGCGCGAGGAAGATGGCGTCCACACACTGCGAGACGAGGTCTTCAACGTCGCTGACCTGCTTGGCGACGTTCCCCTGCGCGTCGGTGACGAGCAGCTCGAAGCGGTCGGCGCGCTTCCGGGCCTCGTCCTTCATGCTCGCCGTCTCGGCGATGCGCCAGGGGCCGTTGTTCTCCATCTGCGAGAAGCCGACGACGAGCTTGCGGTCCTTCTGCTCCCTCTTCGCGCGGCAGTCGCCGCCGCCGCCGCCGCCACCTCCCGCGCCCTCCTTCCTGCAACCCGGCGCGACGGCGAGCACGAGCGCGGCGAGCGCCGCTACGAAGACCATTCCCGCTTTGTTGAGACGCATCATTGACTCTCCTTCGGTTAGCTCTCGCTTCAGAAACAGTTCGGACCAAATCAGCGCGGGCTCGTGTCGAGCCTCAGCCAGTCGAAGCGCGCGGCCCCGCCGCCGCCCGCGACGAGCGCGACGCGCACGCCCCTGTCCCAGGGCGGCAGGTAACTGCCGTCCAACTCCTCGCCCACGTCGGTCCAGTCGCGCCCGTCCGCGCTCAGGGCGAAGCGGTAGCGGTGCCCTTCGCGCGCCGTCATGCGTAACTGGAGCCGCGCCGCCCGGGGCGCCTCGACGGACGCGACCTCCCTGTGCTCCTTCTTCTCGCGGCGCCAGAGGACGGCGCGGCCCGCCGCGACGCTCAGGCCCAACGCGTTCTCCGCGTCGCCGTAGGCCGAGAGGCCGGCCGTGACGCCGGGGGCCGTCCCCCGCGTGTCGAGCGCGGCGGTCGCCACGTAGTCGCCCCTCGTCGTGGGGCGCCCGAGCACGGCCCCGAGCGGGTCCGCGGCGCCGGCGGCCGAGGGCGAGAGCACGAGCCAGCCGCCGCGCGCCGGCTCGACGCGGATGCGCGGCACGTTGGCCGCGGGCCACTGCCAGCCGGGGTCGAGGCGGCGCGTCCTGAACTCGTCTGCGAAGTTGTACTCGGCGTCAAGGTCCGAAGCGCCGTGGGGCGCAGGCATGCCGCTCGAAGGCCCGCGCCCGGCGTTGATGGTGGGCCAGCCGTCCGGCCCCCACGTTATCTCGTCGACGAGCGCCTGACGGCCGACGTAGACGAAGTCGCGCGGGTGGTAGGCGTGGTACATGTAGAACTGTCGGCCGCGCCCGTCGTCTACGACCGTGCCGTGGCCCGGGCACTTCCAGGCCTCGTTGCCGGCCATGATGGGGTTGCCGGAAAACTTCTCCCAGGGGCCGAGCAGCTTCCGCGAGCGCGCGACGCCGAGCGCGTAGTTGCAGTCGCGCGCGCAGCAGAAGTTGCCCGAGTAGAACATGTAGAACCAGCCGTTGCGGCGGACCAGGGAAGGCCCTTCGACGAGGTCGCCGTAAGGCAGCGTCGCGTGCTTCTCCCAGGGCTGGTCGTTGCGCATGATCTCGCGGCGCTCGCCGACGAGGCGCGTGCCGTCGGGCGAGAGCGGCTGCGCCCAGATGGGCGTCGGCTTTTGGACGCTGTTGCCGTCCTCCTTCCAGAGCAGGTAGCGACGGCCGCCCTCGTCCGTGACGGGGAAGCCGTCGATTGAGCCGACCTCCTGACAGACGAGCGGGCCGTGGTCCGTGTAGGGGCCGGCCGGGCGCGACGCCGTGGCGACCGCCACGCACAGCGGCCCGCCCTTCCTGCGCGCCGTGTAGTAGACGTAGAAGCGCCCGCGATACTCCGCAAGCTCCGGCGCCCAGTAGTTGCCGACAGACCAGGCGGGGCGCTCGCGGAAGATGGAGCCGACGACGCGCCAGTTGACGAGGTCGCGCGAGTGAAGTATCGGGAACTCGGGCGCCCACTCCGAGGAGGTCGCCGCCGCCCAGTAGTCGCGCCCCGTGCGGATGACCGAAGGGTCGGGGTAGTCGCCCGCGGCGGCCGGGTTCACGAACCGCCCGCGCCGCTGCGCCGGGGCGACGGACGCGCACAGGCACGCCAGCACGAGCGCGGCCGAAATTCTTAGAAGCTTTCCTCTCATCCTCGTCGGTCCCCTTTTTCGTCAGTGTCAAACCGAGCGCGAGCGCGCGGTCGAGCCCCGCGTCACGAGGTGGGTCGGGATGTCCACCTCTTTGCCCAACTGCTCCGGGTGGTTGATGGTCTCCAGCAGCGCCTCGACGGCGCGTCGCCCGAGTTCCGCGCGCGGCAGGCAGACGGTCGTCAGAGGCGGCTCGGCCAGCGCGGCGAAGGCGATGTCGTCGAAGCCGACGACCGACACCTCCCGCGGCAACTGCAAGCCGGCCGCGCGAAACTCGGCCATCGCGCCCATCGCCATCAAGTCGTTCGCGGCGACGACGGCCGTCGGCAGCTCGCCCGACTCAAGCATCCCGCGCGCCGCCTCGCGCCCGCCCGAGAGCTTGAAGTCGCCCCGCCAGATTCTTTCGGGCGCGTCCGGCAGGTGGCGCCCGAGCGACGCGCGGAAGGCTTCGAGCCGCCGGGCGGCCGAGCGCAGGTGCGCCGGCCCGCTCACGAACGCGATCTCCCTGTGCCCAAGTTCCGCGAGGTGGTTGATGGCCTCTTCGATGCCCGCCTCGTAATCGACGCGCAGGTTGCTCATGTGGACGCCCGTCTCGCCGAGGTCGAGGAAGACGACCGACACTTCGCGGCGCGCGAGTTCGGCGATGAGAGCGGCGTCCAGCTCCGAGGTCATCAGGGCGACGCCGGCCACCTTGCGCTCGATGAGGCGGCGGACGTAGCGCGACGTGCGCTCGGGGTCGTAGTTCGTGTTAGAGAGCACCACGTCGTAGCCGCGCTCGAAGGCGGCCGTCTCGATGGCCTTAACCAGCTCCGGAAAGAATGGGTTCGAGATGTCCGAGATGAGCAGGCCGAGCGTCTGGCTTCTGCCGGAGGCGAGCGAGCGCGCGTGCGCGTTCGGGTAGTAGGCGCAACGCTCGACGGCGTCGAGCACGCGCGCCCGCACCTCCTCGCTGACGAACCTCGTCTTGTTGACGACGTGCGACACGGTGGCCGTCGAAACCCCCGCCATGCGCGCCACGTCCCGGATGCTGCTCATAAAGTCAACGCTGCTCGAAAATCCTTTTGAACTCCTCCAGTTCGGCCTTCGGCTTGCGGTCGTAGGTCAGGAGGCCGTTTATCTCCTGCTCCACGTCCGTCAGTTGCGTGTAGCAGTAGCCGGCCCAAGCCTTGTTCTGCACGATGGCCTTGACCAGACCGTCGAGGCGTTTGAGCATCGCCTCCTTCGTCGGCTCTATCCCTGAATAGCCCCACTCGTTCTCCGCCCTCTTGCCGCCGACGCGGTAGGCGATGCCGCCGAACTCCGTGAGGACGAAGGGCGAGCCGTTGTACTTGTAGCCGACGGCGAGGGCGTCGCGGCCGTTGCGCGGGATGCGGCTCGTGTCGGTCTCAAGGATTTTGTACTTGGCCGCAAGCTCCTCGCCCGTGCGCGCGTAGTCGTGCAGCGCGAAGAGGTCCGTCTCGTCCGTGTGCTCCCAGCCGTCGTTGTCGATGACGAGGCGCGTCGGGTCTATCGAGCGCAGCAGGTGGTACATCGCCTTGGCGTGCTCCTGCTGGTCGCGGCGCGTGAAGATGTCGAGCACGCCCCACGACTCGTTAATCGGCACCCAGACGATGATGGAAGGGTGGTTGTAGTCGCGCGCGACTATCTGCTGCCACTCGTCGGTGAAGCGCGAGACGTACTCGTCCGTGTAGTCCTGCGCGTTCGCCATCTCGCCCCAGACGAAGTAGCCGAGGCGGTCGGCCCAGTAGAGCCAGCGCGGGTCTTCGACCTTCTGGTGCTTGCGCGCGCCGTTGAAGCCCATGGCCTTCGCGGTCTTGATGTCGTACTGGATGGCGTCTTCGCTGGGCGGCGTCAGGAGGCTTTCGGGCCAGTAGCCCTGGTCGAGCACGAGGCGCAGGAAGTAGGGGTAGTTGTTTAGGTAGACGCGCCCCTCGTGCGTGCTCACCTTGCGCTGTCCGAAGTAGCTCTCGACGCGGTCGAGGACGCGGCCGTCGGCGGCGACGAGTTCGACGGTCAGGTCGTAGAGCGTCGGCTCCCAGGGCGCCCAGAGCCTCTGGTCTTCGAGCTTGTGAACGGCGAGCGGGCGCATCGTCGTGCAGGCGACTTCGGACTGCGCCTTCGTCTCGCCCTTTAGTTTGACGGTGGTGCGGAGCTTCAGGCCCGGCGCGTTGCGGCTGAGGATTGCTTCGACGCCGACCCGCGAGTTGTCAACGTCGGGCGTGACGCGCAGGCGCGTGACGTGCGAGGCGTCGACCGACTCCAGCCAGACCGGCTGCCAGATGCCTGTCGTGCGCGTGTACCAGATGCCTTCCGACTTCGGCCCCCAGAACTGCTTGCCGCGCGGCAGCGTCCGGTCGGTCGAAGGGTCCCAGGCGCGGACGACGACCGCGTTGTCGCCGCCCGGCTTCAGATAGTCCGTGATGTCGAAGGAGAAGCCGACGTGCCCGCCGCGGTGCTTGCCGGCCTGCTCGCCGTTGACCCAGACGGTCGCCTCGTAATCGACGGCGCCGAAGTGGAGCACGACGCGGCGCCCCGCGCGCCTGAAGGCTTCGGGCAGGTTGAGCGCGCGGCGGTACCAGACCGTGTCGTGGAAGGTCGTGTCGCCGATGCCGCTCAGCTTCGACTGGAAGGCGAAGGGCACGACAATCGTTCGCGTGAAGCGTGCGCGCGAGGCGGGGTCGTGCCAGCGTTCGGAGAGGCCGCGCCCCGCGTCGTCGAACTCGAACTCCCAGCGGCCGTTGAGAGTCTGCCAGTCGGCGCGCATCAGGTCGGGCCGCGGGTGCTCGGCGCGCGGCACCTGCCCCAACACGCTCGCCGCGCTCGACGCGCAAGCGGCGAACAACAGCAGCGCGCACAGACGGAAGCAGAGAGCGCGTCGGCCCTCGCGCGCGTGGCGGCCGTCGTTTCTGTCGAGGGGCGTCGTCATTGTCGTCTTCATCTGCGGCGAAGCGAGGGTGCGGGCAGGCTCGCCTCCGAAGGCTTGCCGCCGGGGATGAGCGGCCAGCCCGCTTGCCATTCGAGCCGGTCGATTAGCATCACGCGCCTGACGGAGCGGTCGCCGCTGACCTCCGTCTGTAGGTAAGGCCGCCGCACGTCGATGGCGTGATAGGCGATCCACTCCTGCCCGGCGTCGTCCGTGAAAGTGGAGTTGTGGCCGGGGGCTATCCAGCGGTCCGAGCGGCGCAGGACGGCGCTGTCGGCCGCGCCCGTCGCGTCGCGGAGCGTCTGGAAGGGGCCGGTGGGCTTGCGCGAGCGCGCGACCATCGCGGCGTACTTAATCTCCTGAAGGGGCCCGTGGCAGCAGTTCTCGCCGGAGTAGAAGAGATAATACCAGCCGCCGCGCCTGACGACCCACGCGCCCTCGACGAGCGTCTGGAAGGGCACCGACTTGTCGGCGCGCACGAGTTCGACGGCGCGGCTGCCCGCACGGAAGCTCATGCGGTCGGCCGCGAGTTCCTGCACGCGGATGGGCTGGAAGCCCGAGCCCCAGTAGAGATACTTCCTGCCCGTCGCCGGGTCGTCGAAGGCCATCGGGTCGATGTTGACGAACGAGAGGCCGCACTTGAGCGGCTTTTCGCTCGGGCGGAAGGGCCCTTCGGGCGCGCGCGAGGTGGCGACGCCGAGGCAGAAGACGCCTTCCCTGCTCTCGGCCGCGCCCTGCTCGCGCTTAAACTTCTCCGCAAGGTCCGGGTTCAGGCCGCCGGAGAAGTACATGAAGTAGGTCCGCCCGCGCAGGTGAACGTCCGGCGCCCAGAAGAGCTGCGTCTGGCTGGCCCAGGCGGGCTTCGCGGGCATCACGTCCGCGACGCGCTCCCAGCGCACGAGGTCGCGCGAGCGCGCCGCCTGTATGTTGTGTACGCCGCCGCCGACCGGCCCCTGCGTGGCGTAGGCGTAGAACCAACCGCCGGGCGTGCGGATGACGGTCGGGTCTGGAAAGTCTTCGTCGAAGACGGGGTTGGTGTAGGAAGCCTGGCGCGCGTCGGCCTTCGCGCCGCACGCCGCGAAAAGGAGCGCGGCGCACACGGCGGCGAAGAGTCTTCGTCGGCCCTCGCGGTGCGGCTTCATGCGTTTCGCTTCACAGTCTCTACTGCTTCTGGACCGTCACGCGCACGGCGTCCCAGTCGTTCTCAGACGAGCCGAAGCCGTAGAGCATGACGTGGAACGCGCGCGGCAGGTTCTTGATGGTCTTGCGCAGGCCGACCTGCGCGTCCTGCGGCGGGCTGTCGGGGCCGTTCAGGACGAAGAGGAACTCGTCGCCGCGGCGGACGACGGCCAGCACGGGGTTCTTCATCTTCGTCCCGAGCTTGCGGTCGTCAAGGCGCTCGGCGCGGCCATCCACCGACGCCCACGCTTGCAGCGTGCCCTCGCTCGTCAGAACCCACTCGATACGGTTGCGCCCCGAGCCGTCGAAGAGGAGGGTCAGGGCGGCCGAGCCGAGGTCGTTGGCGCGCTTGCCCGCCTGCGGCAGTTGCGCCCCGACCCTCGCGACACGCGCCTCGACGCTGAAGCGGTCGGAGGAGAACTCCCTGCGGCTGCGCAGCCCGGCGCGCGTGTCCGGGGCGCTGCGCATGCGGACCTGCCCGTCTTTGACTTCGAGCTTGCCGCCGCCCCCGCCCTCGAAGCTGTAACGCTCCCACTTCGCCTCGTCGAGCGCCGCGCCGTCAAAGTCGTCCGCCCACTCCTCGAACGCCGCCGGCTGCTGCCGCGCCGAGGCCCCCGAGCAGACGGCCGCCGCGAGAAGAAGGCAGGCCAGCAAGCCCCTCTTTGTCAGCATCCGTTTCGACCCCTCACTCAAAATCTGACGTTGGCGAGGCGGCGCGCGACATCCCTGCGGCCGGCCTCTGCGGCCTGCTGCTGCGAGTCGCTCAGCCGCTTGAACTGGTTGAAGGCCGTCTGCGACTCGGCCGTCCGCCGGAGCCTCTGGTAGACGCGGCCGAGCTGGTAGTAAGCCTCGGCCAGCTTCGGCTCGTCGGCCACGGCCCTCTCAAGCTCGCGCGCGGCCTCCTGCACGCGGTCAGTGTTGAAAAGCAGTTTCGCGAGGGCGAGGCGCGCGGGCGCGAAAGAGGGTTCGAGCGCGACGGCGCGCGCGAGGTGGCGCTCGGCCCGCGCGGGGTCCGAAGGCGCCTGCTTGACGAGCGAGTCGGCCAGAAGGAAGTGCGCGGCGGCCAGACGGTCGTCGGCAGCGAGCGCCCTCTCGTAGAGCGGCACGGCCTCGGTGTACTGCCCCTGCTCGGCGTAGGTCATGGCGAGGTACGCGAGCGCCGGGGCGAAGGACGGGTCGGCCTCGGCCGCGCGCCTGAAGGCCGCGACCGCGTCGAGCAGCTTGCGGTCCACGAAGTGCGCGACGCCGAGCGCGAAGAGCAGCCGCGACGAGCGCGGGAATTTTTCGAGCGCCTCTTGCAGACGGATGACGGCCGCCTGCGGCGCGCCTGTGTCCGTCAGAAGCATCCCGTAGCGGAAGCGGTATGACTCGTTCGCCGGCTCGCGCTCGATGGCGAGCCGCATCGCCGGGATGGCGTTCTCGACGTGGCCGGCCGCGACGTAGACCTCGGCCAGCATGGCGTAAATCATCCCCGCGTTGACACCCTGCTGCACCGCCATCTCAAGCACGGTGCCCGCGGCCCTCACGTCCTTCTTCGCCAGGTGCGCGCGCGCCAGAAGCACGACCCACTCGGGCTTCGCCGGCTCGTCCGTGACAGCGAAGACCAACTCCCACACGGCCTGTTCGGCAAGACCGGCCTCAAGTAGCGCGGCGCCCAACTCGGCGCGGGCCGCGGGCGCTTTGATGCCGCTCGTCGGGTTGGGCTTGGTGGCGGCGTAGTCGCGGTAGTAGCGCGCCGCCGCCTCGCGCTGGCCGAGCCGGAGGGCGGCGACGACGAGGGCGCGCGCTATCTCGGCGTCGGGCGCGGCGGCGTGCGCGCGCGCGAAGAGGTCGAAGGCGGCGCGCAGGCCCTCGGGCGTGCCGGCGGCGTACTTAATCTGGGCGAGGTTGACGAGCGCGCTCGGCTGCGCGGGGTCGAGCTTGAGCGAAGCCTCGAACTCGGCGGCGGCGCGCGCCGCCTGACCCAAACGCAGGAGGATGGCGCCGTAGTTGTTGCGCGCCGAGGGCAGTTGCGGGGCGGCCTCGGCCGCGGCGGCGAAGTGGCGCTCGGCCTCGGCCAACTCGCCCGACTGGTCGGCGAGGATGCCGAGGTAGGTGTGCGCGGTGACGTTGCGGGCGTCCCTTTGGAGCGCGCGGCGGAAGAGGTCGCGTGCGGCGACGCGGTCGTCGCGCTCAAGCGCCGCCTGCCCCTCGGCGACGAGCCTTGACGCCTGCGGGTCGTCGCCTTGCGCGCGGCGCTGCCGGGCGGCCGCGTCGCCCGTCAGGAGGGCGAAGGCGGCGGCCGTCAGGAGCAGGCTTAGAAGGGCGCGGCGTGGGCCGTTCATGGAGGCGGAAGCGCGAACGGCGCGGGGAAGGAGGCTGTCGCTTCCCCGCGCCGTTCGCATGGTCAGCCGTGCGGGCTAGAAAATGACGCGCGCGCCGACCTGTATGACGCGCGGGCCGTAGCCGTTGTCGATGCCGGAGATGCCGAACCCGCCCGAGGCGAAGTTGGTGTCGGGGCCGGCGTAGCGGTGGCGGTTGAAGAGGTTGAAGAACTCGCCGCGCAGCTCAAGCGTGAACGTCTCGGTCAGGCGCGTCTTCTTCAGCAGGCTCACGTTCTCGCTGTAGAACGGGAACGGGCGGATGTTCGGGAAGACGGCCGGCGAGTTGCCGAAGAACAGGAGCGGGTTGGCGTAGTAGGTGACGTAATCCGGGTTGACCGTGCCGTTCTGAAGGAGGAGCGGCGGCCCCGCGTCGAAGTTGCGCGGGTCGGAGAAGGCGGCCTGGTTGATGATTCTGAAGCCGAGGCCCTCTTGCGGGTTGTTCGTCAGGATGGGCTGCCCCGTCAGGTTCGGCCGGAGGTTGCCGCCGACGTTGAACACGTCGGGGCTCAGGAAGCCGACGGCGCGGTTGGAGCTGACGACGAGCGGCGCCCCCGACTGGTAGCGGTGAATGGCGCCCACCTGCCAGCCGCCCAGGATGGTGTTGACCACCCCGCCCTGGTCGAGGAAGCGGCGCCCCTTGCCGAAGGGCAGCTCCAGCAAGTAGTTGAAGACGAGCACGTGCGGGATGCTGTTGGGCGACACCGACCGGAGCGAGTTTCGGTCGTAAGGGTTCTGCACCACGCCGCCCAAGGGGCCGACGCCCAAGAGGTCTTCCGACGCGTTCGTAATCAGCTTCGAGAAGGTGTAGGAGAGGCCGAACTGGATGCCCTGCGAGAAGCGGCGGTCGAGCTTGAACTGACCGGCGTGGTACCAGCTCTGCCCCTCGTGTTCGAGGATGTTGATGATGTTGCGGTACTGCGGGAAGGGCCTGAGCGACTCGGCCACCGTCCCCGTGAAACCGGGAAAGACGGCCGCGTTGTTGGCCGGCAGGGCGACGCCGACCTGCGCGGCGAACGCGCGCTCGTTGGAGTTCAAGGCCGAGAGCGGCTTTCGCAGAAACTCGTTGCCGAGCCGCAGCGCGTTGAGCGGTATCGCGTTAATCGGCGCGAAGTTCGAGCGCAGGCGCGTGCCCTTGCTGCCGATGTAGCCGGCCGAGACGGCGAAGTTGTAGGGCAGCTCGCGCTGGATGTCGAGGCTCCAGTTCTGGTTGCGGCCGGCCTTGTAGTTCTGGTCGAAGTAGGAGATGTCGCCCGAGTCGATGAACTGGTTCGTCGGGTCCACCGACGGCAGGGCCGGGAAGTTGCGCAGGAAGAAGTTGGCGTCCGGCCCGTTGTTCGGGTAGGCGACGTGCGTGTTGTAGCCTTGCGTGCCCTCGGTGATGGCGTTGTCGGCGCCCGTGCCGTACTGGATGGGCGAGTAGTAGATGCCGTAGCCGCCGCGCACGACCGTCCGGTCGTTCAGCGCGTAGGCGAAGCCGAGGCGCGGGCCGATGGCCGAGTAGTCGCGCGGCGCCAGCCCCTCGTGCTCGGCCTGCAAAGCGCCGGTGCCGTTGGCGGCGACGAGCGCGCCGCGGCGCCCGCCGGCGGCCGGGTTCGGCACGTCGGGGTCGAAGCCGCGCAGGCGGCCCTTCGACTCGGTGCGCGGCCCCGGCACCTCGTAGCGCAGGCCGACGTTGAGGGTCAGCTTCTGCGTGGCCTTGATGTCGTCCTGCACGAAGAAGGCCGGGTAGAAGTAGCGCCAGCCGGGGTCGATGGTCTTGCTGCTGTTGAAGGACCACTCGGTCGCGCCGACGAGCATGCTGGCGATGGGCCACCCCTGGTTGTCGCCGCTGTTCTGGGAGGTCTGGTGGTGCATGAAGTTGAACCACCCGCCGGGGCTCTGCAACTGCGCGACGTTGAACTGCTGGATGCGCGCGTCGGCGCCGAACTTCAGGGTGTGGCGCCCGCGGATGTAGGTCATGAAGTCGGAGAGCTGGACCGTGTTGTCGGCGAACGGCAGGTCGTTGAAGAAGGTCGAGCCGATGCCCTGGTAGGCGCGCAAAGAGTTGCGGTTCAGGTCGCCCGTGGCCGGGTCGCCGTAGTTCGGGAAGTCAATCGAGGGGAAGGCGCCGCCGATGAACGAGCCGCGCGGCAGGCCGAGGCTGAAGGTGTCGAAGCCGAGCGTGGTGTTCGCGTTCGTCACGTCGTAGCGTGTGTAGCCGGCGTTGAAGTGGTTAAGGAGTGTCGGCGTGAAGCTCCAGTCGTGCTGCGCGCGGATGAAGTGCGACTTGAAGTTCTGGTCCCAGCGGCCGAAGGCGACGAGCGGGCGCTCGAAGCGCGGGAAGCCGCCCTGTATGTTGCTCGACTTGCGGTACGAGTAGCTGAGCGCGAGCCGCTGCGACTCCGTGATGACCTGGTCGAACTTCATCACGACGTTGTTCATCTCAATCGGCCGGCTGGTCGAGGCCGTGTAGTTCTTGAAGACGCCGGGGCGCTGCGGGCGCGGGAAGTTCTGGAGGATGGCGAAGCCCGCCGGGTCGATGATGGACTGCCCCGTGGGCAGCCGGAACAGGTCGATGCGGTTGCCGGGGATGGCGGCGCGCGTGTTCGGCGCGGCCGAGATGGGGCGCCCCTGCGCGTCGAAGCCGGCGATGGGGCTGAAGAGCTGGACGCCGCCGGGGCCGAACTGGCTGAGCACGTTCGGGTCGGTCAGAAGCTCCGAGAAGTCGCCGAGGCGCATCCGCTCGGTCGGGACGTTGAGGTTGACCGTCTCGGACTGGTTGAAGCGGTAGCCCTCGTAGTTGAAGAAGAAGAAGGTGCGGTTCTTCAGGCTCAGCAGCGACGGGCCGCCCTCGCCGAAGCGCGGCAGGTAGACGGGGCCGCCGATGTTGAAGCCGAAGTCGTGCTGCGTGTCGATGTCGCGCCGGAAGCCGCTCGCGTTGCGGCTGAAGCTGTTGGCGTTAAGCACACGGTTGCGGTGCAGCTCGTAAGCCTCGCCGTGAAACTCGTTGCCGCCCGACTTGAAGGTGAAGTTGACGACGCCGCCCGAAGTGCTCCCGAACTCGGCCGAGAAACTGCTCGTGCTGATGGTGAACTCCTGGAAGGCGTTGGGCCCCGGCGCGACCTCCGAGAAGAAGGTGCCGCGCTGGGCGCGGCGCGTGGCCGCGCCGTCGATGAGAATCTCCGTGCCGAGCCCCTGGCCGCCGCTGACGCGGAAGTTCGAGGCGTTCGTGCCCTCGCCCGCCGCGGGCGTCACGTTGCTGTCGAGGAAGATGAAGGCCAGCGGCGTGCGGCCCGCGCTCTCGGCCGAAACGAGCAGCGGAAGCTCCTTGACCTGCCGCTCCGTGACGTTGGTCTGGCGCGCGGGCGAGTCGGTCTGGATGACGGGCGTCTGCTCGCTCGTAATCGTGACCACGTCGGCGACGGCGCCGATCTCCAACTGCACGTCGAGGCTCCGCGTCACCTGCACGGCGACCTGCACCCTCTCGAACGTCGAGGTCTTAAAGCCCGGCGCCTCAACGGTTACGCTGTAGGGGTCGGCCCTCAGTTCGGGCAGCGTGTAGTTGCCCTCGTCCGAGGTCGTCGTCTCGCGCACCTCGCCCGAGTTCAGGTTCCGTGCCGTGACCTTGGCGCCCGCGACGACCGCGCCCGTAGGGTCGGTGACGGTGCCGGTGATGTTCCCGCGGTCGCTCTGCCCGTAAGCAGGCGACGCCCACAACAGAAGCAGCGCCAGCAGGGGGAGAGCGGCGAATTTGCTGGATTTCATGAGACTTCCTCCGGAACCTCGGCCTGTTCGAGACAAATAGAGTTCACAAAGAGGGTTTGGCCTCTTTAAAGGGCCGGTCCCCTCCGAACAAAAGGTCGGATGCAATGAGCAGTGGAACTTTTAACGGCGCCGGGCGGCTAATTCGTTGCCCGAGACAACTTTAGGAGCGAAGGACGCCCTGGCAAAAGGGCTTCGGCGGAATCGCCCGCAGGCGTCCGCTTCAAGACTCTAGTTTTGGTTCTGTCCGACTGAGAACTGCCGTGTTTGTTGCAAACCTAAACGCACGTAAACGTTTAACGGAGTGTCCGGCTTATAACAAGCCGCTCCGACACTTGTCAACAGATATTTTATAAGCGCGCTGCCGGACAAATCGCCGGCGGGCCGCTAAGCCTGCGAGCAGCAGCGCGCCGAGACGCAGGGCGGCAGGCTTAAACCCTCTCCTCATCCCTTTTAGTGCGTAGCCGGCGCGGTGTCTGCCGCCAGGCAACTTCCCCGAAAGACTTTGCAGGGGCTCTGGGCGAGAGTTTAGAATCGCGGCTGTACTCCCCGCGCCGCGTCCGTAGAGGGACGGCGCCGCCCGAAATTAACCGAGCAAGACGCATGACACTCGCAAAGCGCGTCGCCCCGAGCATCGGCGCGGCCCTTTTGATGGCGGTCTGCCTCGCGGCCGGCCCGCAGACGGCCGGCGCCCGTCAGCAGCCTTCGCCGACCCCGCCGCAGCGCGTCGGCAAGTCTTACGGCGGCGGGGGCGACCCCGCGCGTAAGCCGCCACCGCCCGGCCCGCAAGCCCCTTCGCCCTTCGTCTTCAAGGACATCACGGCCGCGAGCGGGATAACTTTCCGACACTCCGCCTCGCCCACCTCGCAGAAGTACCTGCCCGAAGCGATGGGCGGAGGCGTCGCCATGCTCGACTTCGACTCGGACGGCCGCCTCGACCTCTTCTTCACCAACGGCGCGGCTATCTCCGACCCGATGCCGAAAGGCGCGGCGCCCTCTAAAAACGACCCGCGCTTCTGGGACCGGCTCTACCGACAGAAGCCGGATGGCACTTTTGAAGATGTGACCGAGCGCGCGGGCCTTCGCGGCTCGGGCTACTCGATGGGAGCGGCGGCGGCCGACTACGACGGCGACGGCCGCACGGACCTCTACGTCACCTCGCTCGGCGGCGGCCGTCTCTACCGCAACCTCGGCGAAGGGCGTTTCGAGGACGCGACGGCGCGCACGGGCACGGGCGCCGCGGGCTGGACGACGAGCGCCGGCTGGCTCGACTTCGACGCGGACGGCCGGCTCGACCTCTTCGTCGCGCGCTACATGGAATGGGACTTCGAGCGCGGCTCGCTCCTCTGCGGCTCGCCCACGCTTCGCGCCTACTGCCACCCCGACAACTTCAAAGGCGCGCCGCCCGCCCTCTTCCGACAGAGGCCGGACGGCACCTTCGAGGACGTGAGCGCGAAGGCGGGCGTGGCCGACCCCGAAGGCAAGGGCCTCGGCGTCGCCTTCGCAGACTTCGACGCGGACGGCCGGCCCGACATCTTCGTCGCCAACGACAACGCGCGGCAGTTCCTTTTCCGCAACAACGGCGACGGCACGTTCGAGGACGTAGCCCTCGGCGCGGGCGTCGGCTACGACGAGAACGGCAAGGCGTTCGCGGGGATGGGCGTGGACGCGGCCGACTTCGACAACGACGGCCGCGTGGACTTCTTCGTCACCGCGCTGTCGAACGAAACCTACCCGCTCTTCCGCAACAACGGCGACGGCTCCTTCAGCTACGCGACGAACGCGACCGGCGTCGGCCAGATTACGCTCCTCTACTCGGGCTGGGGCACGCGCTTCGTCGATTTCGACAACGACGGCTGGCGCGACCTCTTCGTCGCGCAGGGGCACGTCCTCGACACCATCGAGAAAAGCTCAAGCTACCTGACGCACCGGCAGACGGCGCTTCTGATGCGCAACACGGGCAAGGGCTTCGTCAACACTTCGGCCGGCGCGGGGCTCGAACGCCCGCTCGCGGCGCGCGGCGCGGCCTTCGGCGACATAGACAACGACGGCGACACGGACGCGGTCATCGCACAGGCGGACGGCGCGCCCCTCGTCCTTCGCAACGAAGGCACGCGCAACCACTGGATAGGCTTCGCGCTCGCGGGCGCCGGCCGGAACCGGCAGGGCCTCGGCGCGCGCCTGACAGTTACGGACGCGAACGACCGCCGGCAAGTCTACGAAGTATGGACCGCCGGCAGCTATCTTTCGTCGAACGACCCGCGCGTCGTCGTCGGCCTGGGAGCAGCGGCGGGCGTGCGCTCTGTTGAAGTGCGCTGGCCGGGCGGGCGCGTGCAAAGGCTTGCGAACCCGCCCGTCGGCAAGTACCTTACGCTGGCCGAGGCCGCGGCGCAGCCGGCCCCTTAGCTCTTAAAACCTTTACGCGAAAGCACCTCTTAAAAACTTATGAAGAAGACGCACGCCCCGTTCACGCGCAGAAGCTTCCTCGGGCAACTGGCCGCGGGAGTCGGCCTCGCCGCGGCCTGCCCCGAAATCATCTCGGCTCAGCCCAAGACCTACACGAACCCCGTCTACGCGGGCTCGATGCCCGACCCCTTCGTGCTGAAGCACCGCGGCGTCTACTACGCCTTCGGCACGACCGGCGCCGAGCGCAAAAGCGACGGCCGCATCTACACCGTGCTCCGCTCGACGAACCTCGTCGACTGGCGCGAGTTGGGCGGCGCGCTCACGCCGCCGACCGAAGACACGGCATATCAGTACTGGGCGCCCGAGGTGGCCGAGCACGGCGGCCGCTTCTACCTTTACTACTCGATGGGCGGCAAGGAGGAGGAGAAGTTCGAGATACGTGTGGCGACGAGCGAGAGGCCGGAGGGTCCTTACAAGGACGCGGGCGCCAGGCTGCTCGACTGCGTCAACAACCGCTTCACCATCGACGCGCACCCCTTCAGGGACGCCGACGGCCAATGGTACATGTTCTACGCGCGCAACTTCCCAGACAAAGAGGGCGGCTTCCACCCGGGCACGGCCCTCGTCGTTGACCGTCTCGTCGGCATGACGAAACTCGCGGGCGAGTGCCGGACGGTCGTGCGCGCGCGCCACCCCTGGACGCTCTACGAGGCCAACCGCCGGATGAACGTCTACAACCAGACCTTCGACTGGCACACCATCGAGGGGGCTTTCGTCGTGAAGCGAGGCGGGCGCTATTACTGCTTCTACAGCGGCTCGAACTACCAGACGGCAAACTACGGCGTCGACTACGTCGTCGCCGACAGCGTGATGGGGCCGTACCGCGGGCAGGGCAGCGAGGCGCGCATCCTGAAGGGCATCCCCGGCAAGGTGCGCGGCCCCGGCCACCACTCCATCGTCAAGGGGCCGGACGGCCGGACCGACTACTTCGTCTATCACGCGTGGGACGCTGAGATGAAGGTGAGGCAGATGTGCATCGACAAGCTGACGTGGACGGCCCACGGCCCGCGCCGCGTCGTGCCGACCTACTCGCCGCAGCCGAGACCTTGACGCTCGGCGGCCCGCGCCAAGAAACGCTTGTTACCGGCCCGCGCTTAGAAACGCTTCGACCTCGACGCGCATCCGCCCCTCGGTCGTGCGCCTCCTGATTTCGACGCGGCCGACCTGCGAGGCCACGCCCAGGAGGCTCGCGACGTTGCCCGAGAAGAACTCTTCCGAGGGCGCGGCTTGCCCGTCGAGGCGGCCCGCCTTGTACTCCTTGACGCGCTCGGCGTCGAGCCTCTGAAACACGCGGTCGAAGGCTTGCTCCCTCGCTTCGAGGCGGACGACCGTCACGTCGTCGGGCGTGAAGCTCGACCCGGCGCGTCGGCCCGCGGCGGAGGAGGAGTCGCCCCGGCCCGTGAGCGCCGCGTCGAGCAACGCCGCGTCGTTCGAGACGAAAAGCTCGCGGCCCCTGAGCGCGTAGCAGAGTTTCCGGCCGAGCATCGGCAGCACAAGCTCCCTGCGCCCCCGCGCGCCCTCGCCCGCGTCTGACCATCTCAGCCCCGCGCCGTCGGGCGAGACCGTCAGCCTGCCCGCGACCGTCGAAGCGACGGCCGACTCGAAGGCACGCCGGTCGAGCCCTCCGGGGTCTTCCAGCCTCAGGACGGCGAGCCTCCTGAACTCGACGAAGAGCGGGCCGTCGTGCGTGACGGGACTCTCGGCCACCGCCGCCTGCGTCGGCCGCGCACGCGCGAGGGCCGCTTCGAGCCCCGAGAGGGCGCGCGCGTCGGAGTCCCGCGCGGTGAGGCCCGACGCCTCATCTTCTTCGTCGGGGTCGTCAATCGCCACGTCGTAGTCGCTGTCGAGATACCAGTAGCCGTCACCCCACTCGTAGCCGGATTCGCTCTCCGTCATCGGGTCGAACCCATCGTGCAGCCCTTCGCCGCCGTAGCCAACGCCCGCGCCCGCCTCCTGAACGCGGTCGAGAATCGTGTCTCTGACGAGCGCGGACGCGCCGGCCGCCCCTTCGGGGAGCGCGCGCAAACGCGCGTAGGCTGCCTCCCGGGGGACCGACGCGCCGAGGGCTTCGAGGTCGCGCGCCGCGAGGCCGTCGCCGCCGCCGCCCTTTTCCACGAGGTACTCGCGGCGCTCGATCCAACTGCCTTCACGCATCTCGAAATCGAAGAGGCCGGCGCGAATCTTCTTCAGCCGCGCGGCGTCGGCCATCGCCCAGTAGTGCCTGAAGTAATAGTCTGCGTTGAGCCTCGTCTGGTCGACCCAGACGGCGGCTAAGTGCGGCGTCAGCCCGCGGCTGAGGGCCTTGAACGAGGGCTCGTCGGAGAGGCGGTCGGCGCGCGACTTGTTGTTGACGTTGGCGAGCGCGCGCAGCATCAGCGCCTCGGAGGTGGCGAGCACGAAGCGGCCCTTCACGAAGGCGTACAGAACCTTCTGGCGCTGGCGCCCGCGGTCGGCCTCCACGTCGGCGCTGTAGAAGACGGTGCCGTCCGGAAGCTCCGTCTCCCCGGCGTTGCCTGCGCCCTTGAAGAAGCGCGCGGCCATCGCCTTCTCTTCCGAGACGCGCGCGACGAAGACGAACTCCAGCTTGCCTATGTCGTAGACGGCGAAGGCCGCCTTCTTCTCCGACACTTCGGCCAGCATCGCCGCGTCAAGCGAAAGGCCGAGCGCGTCGGCGAACTCGTTCGCGCGCTCGACCAGCTTGAGCGCGAGGTGGCCGTTGCGAAACTGTTTGTAGTTCGTGCTGGCGAGGTATCGCGCCTTCAGCTCCGAGCCTTCCCAGAGACCGAGGAGCGCGGGCAGGTCCGACACCTGCGCGTAGACGAGCGCGCCGCGCGGGCAGTCGTCGGCCAGCTCAAAGGGGCCGCGCCCGCCCCGCGTGCGCGCCGCGTAGGCGAGCACCGCGGCCAGCGCGACGACGGCGAGCGCCGCCGCCGACGCGCGCGTCAGGAACCTTCGCGGACGAAACGCTGCTTCTGCTCGCTCCATACGAACTGCTCCTCGCCGTACAAAACCTGCCCCATCGACTCGTGGTTGCGCGCGCGCCAGTGCCTGCGCGACTGGTGCCAGACGCCGTCGGCCTCGCGCCAGAAGACGTTCGGCGCAGAGGCGCCCGTGTACTTAATCAACTCCTGCCTGTAGGCGACGCGCAGGCGCGCGGGCTTGTCGCCTGACTGCTGCGTGAAGTGAACGCCGCCCGTCCGCCTCCGCTTCACATTCGGCCAATCGACGCCCACGTAATTCTCGAAGGGCTCTATCCGCTCTTCCTCGACCTCGGCCAACTCTTCGAGCCCGCCGTCGGCGAGCCGCAGCACGCGCGCGCGGCGCGTGTAGCTCGTCGCGTCGCCGTTGCTGTCGCGCACGACGAGGACGTGGCGGCCGGGCCGCAGCGCCTCGACCGTCTCAAGCCAGTCTTCGTAAGGGTAGTCTTCGTAGCGCAGCCAGGCGCTGACGACTGCCGCCGCGCGCCAGCCCGACTCGCAGCGCTTGAGCACGACGGCCGCGGGGCTGTCGGTGCGGACGAAGGTGACGACGGCCTCGGGCTCGGGCGATTCGTCGAGGTTAACGAGGCGCAGGCGCGCGCGGTCCACGGGCTCCGGAAAATCCCTGTCGCGCTCGAAGTCGTAGTGCGCGGTCGTCACGCCGGGCCGCAGGAAGAGCCGGCGGAAGGCTTCGGCGCGGACGCCGACCTCAGTGCTCCTGAGCGCTTCGAGCAGCTCCGAGGGCGAGTCGAACGTCTCGCCGGGCGCGCAGCCGGGCGCCTCAAGTTGGACGACGGCGACGGCGCCCTTCTCCGCCTTCAAGAGCCGCGCCGCCAACAGCCTGCACGCGGCCGCGACGAGTAGGCCGAGGGCGAAGCTGAGCGCGAAGGCCGCGAGCCTCCCTTTTAACTTCCAGACGACTGCGAACATGGCTCCTCCTCCTTAACCGTGTGCGACGAGCGTGCCGTCAATCACGAGCGGCGCACGCGGCGCGCTCGCCTTCTCCTTCAGCAATCGTTCGAGCAGTGCGACGCGCTCGGAAGAGGCGGCGCGGTCCGAGTCCGTTGCGAGGCGGCCGAGCCGCGCGCGCTCGAACTCCAGAGCCTTCTCGAAATCCCCGACCCGCTCGGCGGCCGTGGAGAGCTGCGCCAGCAGTTCCGCCGTCGAACGCGGGCGCCGCAGGGCCGCGCGCTCTTCGAGAGTCGGCAGGCCCTTCCCGCCTCGCCGCGCGAAAGCGAAGTCGCCTTCGCCCCCTGACTCTTTGAGAAGCTCGGGGTCGAGCGCGGCGAGCTTCAAGGCGGCGAACGGCCGCCCGCCCGAGAGGTGCAGGCGAATAAGCCTGTAGAGCGCGGGCTCCTCGTCGGCGCCGAAGGCTTCGGAAATTTCCGCGCCCGCCTGCGAGCGCAACGCCGCCTCGAAGGCCGCCGCGGCTTCACCCGCGCGCCCTGCCTCGGCTTCGAGCAGGCCGCGGAAGTATTCGAGCAGCGGGCTCGCGCCGACGCCTTCGGCCGCGTTCAAAAGGTCGGCCCCCTCCGCGGCGTGACCTTCTGACAGAAGCCTTCTCGCCTTCAGAGCCGCCCGCATCTCGGCGCCGGCCGCGCCTTCGGCGAGCGAATCCCAGAGCGCACGGCCGCCGCCCGCCACCTCCTCGGCCGCCCAGACGGCCTGCCAGCGCGCGGCCCGCGTCGCGTTGCGGTCGTTGATGACGGCCGCCAGATGCGCCGCGCCCTCTTCGCGGCGACCGGCCGCGGCGAGCAGTCGCGCCGTCTCGACGCGGTTGGCGTAATCTTCGGGACGCTCGGCCAGAAGCAGCAGGCGGAACGCGGCGGCCTCCTCGTAGCGCGCGAAGGAGCCGGCCGTCTCGGCGGCGAGCTTCAGCGCGGCGGCGCGCTCGATGTCGTTCGACTGTTCGGGAAGCTCGGCGCGCGCGAGGGCCTTGAAGCGTTCGGCGACGCCCGGCAGCGCCGACGCCTCGGCCGCCGCTTCCGCACTCGTCTCCTGGCCCGAGAGGGCGACGAGCAGGCGCAGGAGCTTCGCGCCGTGCTCCGCGTCGCCGCGCTCGAAGGCGAGCGCCGCGAGCCCCGCGAAGTGAGACG
>Ga0268242_1000010_pt1 | contig 23430 bp, 10 predicted proteins | sample BulsoiFelSFmetaG_FD_200253 | JGI IMG/M metagenome (GOLD analysis project Ga0268242, IMG submission 200253) | Bulk soil microbial communities from Mexico - San Felipe (SF) metaG (v2) (version 2) | ecosystem: Environmental > Terrestrial > Soil > Agricultural land | place: Mexico: San Luis Potosi... | reverse complement strand
GCACAATTCCAAACTCTTTATCAGGTTGCTTCCGAGTGCGAGCAGGAAATAGCTAAGCAGGATAAAAAGGCGATGGCTATCATTGAAGCTATGAAAGCACGTTTCCCGGATGGGAAAGTGCCAGCCGGAGAAGCGCCGCCGCCTCTTCCGCCTGAATTAATCACGCTCCAGCAGGAGCGCGACGCCATCATCTTACGGGCGCGTGACCGTCTGCGCCAAGCACTCGGTGAGCAAGCCTTCGCACGGTTTCACTCCTTTGTGCAATCGCGCATAGCGCCTGAAATAAAGTCTGATATTCCGCAGCAACCGTAACGAGTTAAAACGAACGGCGGAGAGGCTGGGGAATGGCAACTCGTTGAATGCAACTTAAGAAAAGCAGGTTACAAAATGAGACTTCGCAATTTTTCTGTCGGACTGTTGCTGGCAATTTGTTGTTTTTTTCTTCCTCAACAGGCCAACGCCACGACGCCTAACACTTACACTTACTCAACCATTGACTTTGATGATTCGACGGGAACTATTCTCGCCAGCGGGCACACTCAAGCAGACTACCAGACGGGCGCGTATTATCAATATACCGGCGCAGGATTAATGCTTTTTGATGCAGATGGCAATACGTTAGGCAATCAACAGAAGCAGGTTTATGGCTTGAGCGCTGACGCCTCGGCGCAAACCGATGCCGAGGCAGATCAGACATACGAGGTGCATACCGGCCATTATATTCTAGCCACTTATTACGTCTATAATTACTACTATCAGGGCTATTACTTAAATGGCTACTACGACCCTTATAACTACACATACGTCGAAGGCCAAAATTACAATAATGATCCTGAATACACCTATTATGGCAATGGCCCCGTCTTCGTCTCGCAATACACCAACGACATCATCTTAGGGATGACTAAGAAAACGGTTAAGGTGGGGACTCCAGACCACATAAAAGTCGTTGACGATGTGACGAATAATTACAGTTGCGGCACACCTTATAGAACCTTGACGCTTAAATCTGTTGACATAAATGGACATGGAACGGGAAAGACCTCAATTCGAGAGCTATTCTCAAACCCTCCGATTGTCAGCACCTGCACAGGTCAATCCCCACATGAGACCCAATGCGGGGAAGCGGTGACTCACAATAACGCTCAATTCACAGACACCATCTCGGCATACTGTCCTAACCCCGGGGTCGCGCTCCCCTGCGGATTCAGCGTCACACCGAATCACTACCAGTGGTGTAGCAAAAATGGCGATGTCACTCTAGCTACTTTTAATGATGATGCATACGATACATACGTTGAAATAAACGGCCATCAAGATAGCTTAAAAGGGACAAATCTTTATCCCTGATGGGGAACATGGTATGAACAAAAAAGGTTTATTCAGACTCACGATGATGATTGCCGCCCTCGTTGTCATCACAGGAATAATTGTTGCGGTCAGAGGGGTCGCTGTGTCAGATCGAGAACGGGCCGTCCCGCAAGTAGATAATTCGCAGACAGGAACAATCGAAGGACAAGTGTTCGATGATAACGGTCGGACAGTAGCCGAAGCGACAATTTATTTAATCAAGGTCGGTGAATTGAAATCACTATTGCCAACAGCAACCTCAGATCAAAATGGAAAATTCAGTATCACTAATCTAAGACCCGGACTGTATGAATTACATGGGAGCAAGGAAAAAGAGAGGTATTCAGACAGTGGCTCCGAATTTTACTCTAATGGTCTGACGCCTCAACAACAGGTAGCTGTTCTCGGAGGTCAGGTAACATCAAATGCTGTCGTCCGGTTGGCAAAGGCAGCAAAATTGACCGGGAGGGTTGTAGATGCGTCCACAGGCAAGGCAATTGAAAATGCCCGAATCACTCTACATCGGATAGACCAGCCCCAAAGTTTCTACAGGACAGGCTTGAACCCTCCACGTTTGAAAGGAGGATTCAGCCTCCTAGCCCCGCCTGCTCCATTCACCATCACGGTCTCAGCGCTTGGTTATGAAGACTGGACCTATAGTGGTAGTGACAACGGAAAGCGGACTGATGTTCTCCAACTAGCGCCGGAAAAAACCAAAGACTTTACCATTGCTCTGCGTCCAGCTAAGTAACGCGGCAGCCATCACCGGAGAGTGCCCGCGCGTCTAACGGTTGAATTGACCGAGGCGGCGCGATTTCATTCAAGCATCGCCGGACCAATTATCTTACAAAGCACGCTCCCGCCGAACGATTTGTAAAGCCGCTCAAATATCAGACCTGTCGCGTCGTATAGCTGACGACTTATGGGCGTCGCATGTTATTGGGTCTATTTGCCCCTGGGGGCGACGCAGTGGGCCGCACGAACGTGCACGATGCCGGTACCGCCGGTGCGGCCGTCGGGAGCTTCAGCGGCATCAGGTTGTTCTTCGTCAGCAGGCTGTTAAATTCGACCAGGTCCACGCCGAGTATTGTCTTCCACGCGTTCGCCGTCGCGACGTACTCCTTGCAGGTGGAATCCCAAGTGTCTATCTCCGCCTTGGTAGGCGGCATATCAATGCCGTTTTGCGTGAGCGGTCCGAGAACCGTGTTGAAGACTCCGTTGATCGAGTAGAAAGCCAAGACGCTGCCGGGAGCACGTGCGGGGACGCCGCCGAATCCGCCTCCGCCGCCGCGTGGGCCGCGCCCCCCGGCAGCTCCTAACGTCGCTAGCTTCGTGTCGAGCGCGGTAGCAGCCGCCGCGACATCGGGCGGGAGTGAACCGCGCGTCATGGAAGCTAGTTGGGCGCGTACTGCGGCTACTTCCTCGTTGGCGCTATAGCTATCCTTCATGCCCTGCGCGGCGGCCATCGCAAGTTTATACTGTGCCCGCAGCGATGACATAATGACCGCGCTCTGGCCGACGCGGGGGTCGTTGTGTACGACGAGGGTCTGCGTGTACGTCGCGTTGTCAACGATCAACTTGAGCGTGTACGTACCCGGCAGCGCCAGCAGGCCGTGCGGCGCTGGAGTGACTTGGCCCGGCGCGGTGTTCATCTGGTTATTGATGTCTGGGTTGTAGCCGGGCGGATCATCATAGCGTAGATCCCAATTGACGCGATTGGTCCCGATGTTTGTCGAGAGCGCTCGCTCATCTGGGGGCATCAGCCAGTAATCAGGAAACGGCGGACGTTCGGAGGGTTTTGGCTGAATGCTGGACAGGGTGCGGACCAGCTTGCCCTCCGAGTCGAAGATTTGCAACTTGGCCTCACCGGCGGGCGGCTTGCTCAGGTGGTAATAGATGAGCGCGCCGAACGGCGGATTCGGCGCGTGCGGCATTTCGGGATTCATCGGCTGGTCCCAGTTTGCGTTCATCCGCGAACGGATCGCGTCACCCGGCTTGAATAGATACGCCGGTGCGGATGCAATTTGCTGCCCCTTCGCCGCAATCTCGCGCAACGGACTCATGTCGTCGAGTACCCAGAATCCGCGACCGTACGTACCAATGACCAGGTCGTTCATGTGATCGTCAGTGTGGAACACCATGTCACGGATTGATGTGCTCGGCAGATTGAGCCGCAACGACTGCCAGTGATCGCCATCGTCGAACGACACGTAGACGGTCGTCTCGGTACCGGCAAAGAGCAAGCCCTTCTGTTTGGGGTCTTCTCGAATGACGTGCACCTGACTGCCCGTGCGTTCATCGGTCGGGAGGCCGTTGACAATGCGAGTCCACGTCTTGCCACCGTCGTGCGTGCGATAGATGTAGTGTTGCTCCGGACCTGTGGGAGCTGGACCACGACCCGTACCGATGTTCGCGAGCACATAGGCAGTATTGACATCACTATGTCCGGCCTCGACCGTGACGAAGTTGGCGTTCGCTGGCAGGTCGGCGAAGTTGGTGACATTGTTCCACGTCTTGCCGCCGTCCATCGTGTTGTAAATCTGTCCCGTGTTACTTCCGGTCCAGACGACGCCGCGCTTGACGGTCGAGATCGAGAAATCGGAGATCGTAGGCGGCGGAGCGGGGCGACCACTCGTAGGCGTTGGAGTCGGAGCCGCGGGCGTAGGGGTCGGAGTGGCTCCGGGAGTTGACGTAGGAGTGGGCGCGACACCGCACGGCTTCATCGGCTGACCTTTCGGCGTAGTAAGATCGGGACTGAACGCTTTCCATGTCTGTGCGCCGTCGCGCGTTACGAGAATGCAGTTGTAATTGATGTACATCGCCTGAGGCTCGAATGCGGTGTCGAACCGTTTCCAGAAATCACGAGACTCGCCGTACAGATTTCTGTCCGTGCCGAAATTTGGCGCGACGTTGCCCCACTGCCCGGTCGCAAGGTCAATCTTGATCAGCCCGTTGCCCTGTCCCGTGCCGTAGCCGTAACCATACACGGTCGTGGGCTTGAGCGGGTCGGGTACGACAGTGCCGAACTCGGATGACGGCAGGGGATACCAATCCACCTCTGTGATCTGACCCTGGTCGCTGCGACTGCGCGTCATGATCGCCCCGGTGTCCTGCTGCGACCCCATGACCCAGTACGGGTACCGCGTGTCGGTGCTGATATGGTAAATCTGCGCGATTGGGAGCTGGTAATAGCCGCTCCAGGTCTGACCGCCGTCGAGCGTGATAGCCGGGCCTTGATCGAAGCCGAAGAAGATGCGCTTGTTGTCGGTCGGGTCTATCCACGCGACGTGCGGGTCTTCGCCGCCTGGAGCGCCCTTGAACGCGCTGAACGTCTTTCCGCCATCGGTCGAGCGATAGACGGTGGTGGCGATTGTGTAAACGATGTCGGGGTTTTGCGTGTCAACCCACACGCCCGAACTGTAGCCACCCTGTCCATTCGTAATGCGGTTGTCGTCCGCTGCCATCCGCTGCCATGTCGCACCTTGATCGTCAGAGCGGACGAGGCCGGAGCCGCCTTGAATGCCGTTGCCGATGACATACACACGCTGGCCCTTGGTGTGCATTGCGATTGCCACACTGATGCGACCGTTGAACTGCGGCAGCGTCTCGACCTTTTTCCATGACTTGCCTTCGTCAGTGGATTTGTAGAGTGCCGTGCCGTTTGGTCCTTGTGGCGCAGCGCCTCCGAAACCAAAGCCGCCGCTCGCGCCCTGTGACGTTGCAAAAATCACCTTCGGGTCATCGAACGCGTACTCCACGTCGCGCGTGCCGTTCGCGTGTTCCGGTCGCAGAGTGTTCTCCCATGTCTTGCCGCCGTCAGTGGTGCGGTATATTCCCTGACCGCTGGTGCGTGAGTCGCCTTGGGTGGACGCGATGACAATGTCGGGATTCTTTGGGTCAACGACCATCTTGTTAATCTTGGTCGTATCGTCCAACCCGATGTGTGTCCACGTCTTGCCAGCATCGGTTGATTTGTACATGCCATCGCCGGACGAGCCGCCAACAGAGTCGCCTGTGCCGACATAGACAATGTTGGGATCGGACGGCGCTACCTGAATGGCGCCGATGCTGTCTACGTTCGTGAACTGATCGAAGATGGGGAACCAGGACACACCCGCGTTTGTCGTTTTCCAAATACCGCCAGCGGGCGCACCCAAATAGAACGTGCCTGGCTGACCAAGCGCGGCGGTCACAGCCGAAACTCGTCCGCCGTGAAACGGGCCAATGTTGCGCCAGCGAAGACCGGCGAAGAGATCATCACCAGAAGGCGCATTGACCGCAACGCGGGCACCGGCTGCATGGGTTGAACCTTGAGGGTTAATCGTTGCCTTTATCAGGGTGATTCCAAACATGGCAACAATAAACAGAACGCGATACTTTGTTTTCATTTAGGAATTGACTCCGTTCCAATGGCGCTCTTCTCTGGGAAAAGATAAATCCTACGCGCACGGCTAGATTAATTCACAACCTTTGTGAATGTAGCCCCGGCGTAATTCAACGAGCCGAACTTCCCGTCGGCATCCTTTACAAAACTAATCACCTCACCGTTTCCGCCGGGCGACATCACGACACGAATGGTGTCCTTTTGAGTAAAGGGCGTGGCGACTGTATTGACGTTGCCCATGCGGACAGCGAGGGCTTTTTCTGTTGCGACGATCTCGATGGTGCCCAGCAGGTCGTTCGTATATTTACCGGCATAGTCGGTAAACGGTTTTGTAAGTTGCCACTCTCTCTTTGCCCGCTGTGCGGCCTCAGCCGCGATCCTCTGCCTTATGCTCTCAAAGGTCGTAACGGTCTCCTGTAGTTGCTTGGCATAATCGGCCTCGAAATTTTCCGTTCGCAGCCACCAGTCATAAACGTATGCGGCGAGCATATCTGCTAAGCGTCCACCGAGCATATCGTTATTCACGAGCACGCCGACGGCGACTCTCTTGTCAGGCATGAATGAGACGTGACTGCGATAACCTGGGAAGCCGCCATGATGATAGATAACCTTTTCGTTGCGGTACTTGCCGATTTGCCAGCCAAGCCCGTATTCGCCATCACCCGAGAATGGCGGCTCGTTACGCGTGCTCTTGGTGTAGCCAGTTTGCGCATTGCGGATAAGCTCAGCCGACACCACCTGTTTCCCGCCGAGTTTGCCGCCGTTCATATTCAGGTTGAGCCACCTGCCCAGGTCCGAAATGCTCATGAAAATTCCCCCAGCCGACTGCATGTTCTCGTCTGTCTTTTCGAGCCGACTGCGAACCATCTTGCCTGCATCAGCCACATCGGTATCAATGACATACGGAGCCGCAATCTTGTACTTTTTGGCGCGCGCTTTTGAAACATAGGCAGTCGTGTGTTCTAAGCCTGCGGGAGTGAATATCCGCTCCTGCAACAGGTCCTGCCATTTCTTGTTCAGGTGATAATGCAGCACGAGACCGTAAATGTTATAGCCGAGGTTTGTGTAGTTGTACTTGCCAAAGTTGTTGTCATTGAAAGTGGTGCCTTCGGCAAAGACGTAATCTATCTCACGCTGGTCAATCTGTCCCGTATAGGCGAGGCGAGTGACGAGCGCATCATTCAGCAGGCCGCTCGTGTGCGTCAAGAGATCTCGGATCGTGATCTTGTCGGGTATGTCGTTCTTGAAACGAACGCCCGGAGTATATTTCGTCACGGGATCTGAGAGCTTGATCTTGCCTTCCTTATCCAGCATCGCGGCAGCCAGCGCCGTAAAAGACTTGGTCGAGGAAGCTATGTAATAAAGCGTATCGGTATCGGCCTGTATGCCAGCTTCTTTATCCGCCATCCCGTAGGCGCGAACAAAGATCGGCCTGTCGTCCTTGATCACGACTATCGCGATGCCCGGAAGATCGGGAAACGTCGCAAGCGTCTTACGTACTTGAGTATCGTAAGCTGCGGTAAACTCCTTTTCTGAGGCTGGAGCATTGGTCTGAGCTAAAACGAAAACGCTGGCAGAATTCAATAGCAGGGCAATGAGCAAAATACCGACTGCTTTCTTCATAAACTCTCCTGTGAAATGTTTTTGAGGTCGTCCATAAATTACGACTCGTGAAACGGGAAGTTCTGTGAATGTTACAGGTAGCGTAACTCCAGGCGACCTGCGGTCCAATACGTCTGAAAGATGAGTATTACCGCTAAAGACTATTAAATTCAATGCTGATTTGAAACTCTCGAATTAGTATCGGACTCCAGTAATCACGAACACACCAAAATGAAAAAGGGGCTGCTCGCCCCTCCGTCAACGAATTACTCATCCTTCAGGCTGTTCAAATCTGACTGAAAGCCAGCGCGTTCGAGCACACGTCGCATCTCCAGTTCCGTCCAGGGCTTTGGCATAAAAAGCTGAACGATGCCTGAGAGTATTTCAGGAATTGCCTCGCCCGCCAACATGCTCCCCGTCAGCATGATGCGATAACTTTGTGGGTATTCCTTAGCCACCTCGGCCAGGAATTCCGTGCCTGAGATTTCAGGCATAGTCTGATCGCTGATGACGATATCTGCCCGACGCTCTGCGAGCATCCGTCGAGCCTCGGAGATGGTCATTGCCGTGCGTACATCGTACTCCTCGCCGTACATACTCTGAAAAACTTCCAGGCACGCGGACTCGTCATCTAAGTATAAAATTGATCGTTTCATCCTTGCACCTCCTCGTCCAACAATTCTCTTACTTTACGGACCAGAGCCTCAGGCTCGAATGGCTTTTGGATGAAGGGTATGCCAGCATCTAAAACTCCATGATGAACGATTGACTCATCCGTATAGCCGGACATGTAGAGCACTTTTATCTCAGGACGTGACTCAGCCAGCCTGTCTGCCAGCTCGCGCCCGCTCATCTTCGGCATGACGACATCGGTGAGAAGGAGATGAATCGGCCCTTCGTGATGCGCGGAGACTGAAAGTGTCATGCTACCGTCCTCCGCCTCTAGCACTCTATAGCCGTAGGCCGCCAGGACATCTCGCACAAGGTTGCGCACCTTCTCGTCGTCTTCGGCCAGCAGGATGACCTCAGTGCCGCGCAGAGACTCTTTTACTTCGGGGCTTCGCTTGTACCCCTGAGCAGCTTCATCAACGCGCGGCAAATAGACCTTAAAGGTTGTGCCCTTGCCGACCTCACTATAGACCCAGATGTTGCCGCCCGACTGTTTGACAATGCCATAGACCGTGCTCAATCCCAGCCCCGTGCCTTTGCCTAACTCTTTCGTCGTGAAGAAAGGCTCGAAGATGCGCGCTTGCGTCTCCTCGTCCATCCCTTCGCCAGTGTCGCTCACGGCCAGTAGTACATAGGCTCCGGGCTTGACCGCGATATGGTGCGCTGTATATCCCTCGTCAAGATATATATTCTCGGTCTCGATAATCAGATTGCCCCCATGCGGCATAGCGTCACGGGCATTTATGGCGAGATTCATTATCACTTGCTCGATCTGCCCGGGGTCGGCCTTAACGGTTCCGAGAGCAGTTGCCAACACCGCCCGCAGCTCTATGTCTTCACCGATCAGACGCCGAAGCATTTTCTCCATGTCCGAGATGACCACGTTGAGGTCTAAGACTTTGGGCTGCAAGACTTGCTTGCGGCTGAAGGCCAGAAGCTGGCGCGTCAGAGAAGATGCAAGATCACCTGCCCTCTTGATCTCTTCGATGTTACGGCATAATGGGTCATCGGATTGTAGTCGCCGCAGGGTGAGATCACTGTAGCCTATGATGGCGGTCAGAAGGTTGTTGAAGTCGTGTGCGATTCCGCCCGCGAGTCGGCCTACGGCTTCCATCTTCTGCGCCTGGCGGAGTTGTTCTTCGAGCTGCCTGCGCTCGGTCACGTTGCGGGCGATGCCCTGCACGCCGACCGCAACATTGTTCTGATAGACGAGCCTCGTGTTGACTTCGACTGCGATCCGACGACCATCTTTCGCAACGACCTCCAGGTCGTAGGCTGTTACTTCCTCGCCCGCGAGCTTTCTGGCAATCATCTGTTGCGCCTTCTCAAGATATTCCGGCGCGACGGTTTGCACGAGGTTCATCCTGAGAGCTTCTTCGCGCGTGTAGCCGGTGATCCGCTCGCCTGCTTTGTTAATCGAGGTGTAGTTGCCCTCAAGGTCGTGGGAGTAAATAATGTCGTGGGCATTTTCTACTATGTCACGATAGCGTCCCTCGCTCTTGCTAAGCTCTTGCTCAGCACGCTTGTTCTCTGTGATGTCGCGTTGCGATCCCCAAGCACGTTTAATTTTTCCATCCTCAACAATCCCGATTAAATTATTTAGAAAGTACCTCACGTGGCCTTCAAGGTCCCGGTCATTAGATTCTGTATCAACTAATCTATAACCGGATTGAATGAAGGCGCTCAGATTAGCGACGTTCTGCTGGTCGGAGGGGGGCAGCAGTTGCGCCAACTTCATCCCGATAAGCCCTTCGGCGCGAGTCTTCCCGTATCTCCGCACCATCACGTCGTTGCATTCGGCGAGATAACCGTATTTGTAAAAACGCTCTATCTGCGCGTCCACAGAAAGATCAATTGAGAAGGGCGCGCTCAACTCAAGTCGCCAGACTGCTTCCGAACAGTTCGCCACGAAAGCCCGGTAGCGTTCTTCCGATTCACGCAGCCCTCGTTCTGCTCGCTTACACTCGATAAGGTGGGCTACTTTAGTAGTCAGGAGCGTCGAATCGTAAGGCGCTTCAAGATAGTCATCCGCACCGGCCTTTAACCCTTCGATCACGGTTTTGTTCTCATTGCTATCGGCGCTAACCAGTAGGACAGGAGTCAACCGAAATTCTGAGTGCGTGCGTATTAAACGGCACATCTCGATGCCGTCCATGTGCGCCATTGAGATGTCGGTGACGATCAAATCTGGATGCACAGCTTGCGCAACTTCAAAACCTTCGCGCCCCTTAGTAGCAGTCACGACACCATAGCCGGAATTATGCAGTACACGACTTATCAACTTCAGTGTGTCGGCTTTATCACTCACTGCGAGCACTGTGTTTTCAGTTTTTCTTTTCCTCATTTGGAGACCTCCCTCAATTACCGAGACTGAGGGAACTTTCGCCGATGAGTTGATCGTGCTCGCCAGCACTCGTAGCGGTTCGCTCCGATCTGCCCACCACGAAGGGCACATTTTTCCGTTTTCTTCCGACCTTGAAGAATAGAGTTAGAAGATCGGGATGAGTATCGGCGTAACTCCGATAATGAAGTTCCTGCTGGGCTGAAAAGCTGTTTCAGCTAGTCCGATAGGCGTGTCGGTATTTGTCCTACAAGATGGATGCTTTGGAGTGTGCGGTAAGCGATGAAAGAGTAGATTACTGACAGGGGAGCAGCGTCTTATTCCATCAACTTGTTCTGGATGACGTAGTGGGTTATCTCTGCGTTGGTCCGCATTCCCATCTTCTCCAGAATCCTCGTGCGATATGTGCTGATGGTCTTAACGCTTCGTGACAGCAGTTCGGCAATCTCTGTAACCGTCTTGCCTGATGCTATCAGGCACATGATTTCAAACTCTCGGTCAGAGAGTCCCTCGTGCGGCTCTCTAACCGCGTCCGTATCAATGCCCGTGACTAACATCTCCGCAAGGGTGGGGCTGACATATTTTCCGCCTTGTGCCACTTTGTTAATAGCCTTGGCGAGTTCGTCCGGCAAGCTGTCTTTAGTGATGTAACCCGAAGCTCCGGCTTTGAAAGCGCGCCGTGCGTACTGCGCCTCGGAATGCATACTAAGGATCAGGACAGGCAGTTTGGGACGTACGAGTTTTAGCTCTTTCATCACCTCTATGCCGCTTCTATCGCCCAGGGTAATGTCCATGACCACTACATCCCAATCTTGCTCGCGGACGAGCCGGACGGCTTCCTGTGCGCTGCTGGCCTCGCCGAAGGTAGCTGTTTCGGGATGACCCTCGAAAAGATTTTTCACACCGTTTCTGACAATAGCATGATCATCCACGGTGAGGATTCTAAGCATACCTTCCTCTCACTGGCCCTCCAGGGCACGGCCTCTAATTTCGCTTTTGGTTTGAAGAAGTCGAATGATTATGGTAGTTCCCTTACCCACAGTCCCGTTAATCTCGATTCTCCCGCCGATGGAATGAGCGCGCTCGCGCATCCCCAAAAGGCCGAGCGAGCGTGTTCCGAGTTTTTCACTCTCGGTGATACCTCTTCCGTTATCGCTGACCTCAAGCACGAACTCGTCGTCCTCTTCTTCAATCAGTATGTTTACTTTCGTCGCCTGCGCGTGACGAAGTATGTTCGTCATAGCCTCCTGAAAGATGCGAAAGATGGTTGTGGCCTCCGCTCGGCTCAAGTCAACATTTTCTATCTGCGAATCGAAGCGACAAGCGATTCCAGTGTTGACCTGAAACTGATGAGCGTGCCACTCGATGGCAGCAATCAAACCCAGATCATCCAAAACACCCGGGCGCAACTCCGAAGAGATTCTTCTGACGGTGTTAATCGTAGCGTCAACCAGGCTCAACATCTCTTCGATCTTCTCTCGCGTGTTCCCGCCACCGTTCGTCTTCACTCCTTTGAAGTAATCGTCGTCAAGCCTCGTGAGATTCCACTTCAAACTGGTCAAGGCAGCGCCCAGTTCATCGTGTAGCTCGCGCGCGATGCGGATGCCCTCCTCTTCTTTGGCCTTCCTCAAACTTTCCGACAGGGCGCGCAACTGCACGCTTGAAACCTTCAACGCTTCCTCTGCCCGCTTGCGCTCGGTGATGTCTTCGACGAGGATCGTGACGCCGACCGGCTCGCCGCGGGCGTCGCGCTGTGGCGCGGCGGAGACGCTGCAAGTCAAAAGGCTACCGTTCTTCTTTTGACGATAGTGCACCAAACCCACGTAGGTCTCTCCCTGCATCGCCTTGCGAACCATCCCTACATATTCTTCCGTCTGCTCGAGCGGAATGGTCGGGCACATGCGCCCGACGGCTTCCTTCGCGGTCCAGCCGAACAGGCGCTCCGACGCCTTATTCCAACTCGTTATCCGCCCGTCGGCATCTGTGCTCGTGATGGGGAGGGGAGAAGTGTTCAGGATCAGCTCGAGTTTCGAGCTGGCCTCCCGCAGCGCCTCCTCGGCGCGCTTGCGCTCGGTGATGTCGTTGAAGAGGAGTATGTTGTACAGTTCCCCGTCGTTCATAAACCTCTCCGCCGACATCGTCACATGCCGAATCTCACCCTGCTTCGGCCTGACATCCACCTCCTCATCCCGTAAGAAGTTTTGCCTCTCGCCGAGCGCACGAAGTCGGTCACGATCTTCCACTTTGAGGAAATTCAGCTCCAACGCCGTGCGCCCGATGGTCTCTTCGCGGCTATAGCCGAACACGGTCTCCCAGCGCTCGTTTACTTCGAGAAAGGTGCGATCACGGTCGCTGAGGATGGCGATAGGCACCGGGCTTGCCTTAAACGCTTTGGCGAATCGTTCTTCTGACACCCGCAGCTCATCCTGAGTGAATCTTCGGTTGAGTGTCGAGCGAATCATCTCCGCCAGCGAATCAATCAGATTTCTCTCCTCCGATAGAAAAGAGCCGACATCTTCTTCGGGGCGCTCCTCTAAATAGACCACCTCAATCGTCCCCTGTAAATTACCAGCCGTAAACTTTGCTACCTGTGACCATTGCGTCTGAGAGAAATTCGGAGTCTTGAACTCCATCTCGCCTAATGTAATGCGCGCAGCCGTCACTTCCGGGTATTGCCAAGCGGGAGGGAGAATTGAGACGATCTCTTCGAGTAACTCTGGCACGCTCTTCTCTTCATCCTGAAGGATACGGGCGGTGTGGTGCAGAGCCGTTAGTTCCTTCACGCGCTCACCCAGGTCGTGAATCAATCGCCGGTTCTGTTCTTCTGCTCGCCTGCGTTCGGTGACATCGTAGTTCACGCCCACCATGCGAACTGGTTTTCCATCTGCATCATGAAATGTCTGTGAGTCAGCCTTGATGAAGTGTGTGGAACCGTCAGGCCAGACAATACGGAATTCCGAATCGAACTCACGCTCGCCGCCGAGCGCCGCCTGAAGCTCGCCTTGTGCTCGCTCAAAGTCTTCGGGGGCGAGCGATTGTGCCCAGGCATCGTAAGCACCGCTGAAGTCTTCCTTTCGTTTGCCATAAAGTTTGTACATCGCGTCGTCCCAGACAGTCTCGTCCCTCGCCACGTCCCAATCCCAGATGCCGATGTTCGCGGCCCTCGTCGCCAGTTGCAAGCGCTCCGAAACTCTACGCAGATCTTCCTCGGCCTGCTTGCGCTCGGTAATGTCTTGGATCATCCCGACGGCATATTTCGGTGTGCCCTCTTCGTCCTTGACCATGGTGGAGACGAGGTTCACCCAAATGACCTGTCTGTCCTTCGTGATATATCGCTTTTCATACTCTATCTTATCGCGCTTCCCCGCCATTAGCTCGGCGTAAAGTTCCCATTCCCATTCCCGATCATCCGGGTGCGTGAACTCCATGAAGGACATGCCGAGCAGTTCCTCTTCGGTGTAGCCGAGAATCTTCTGGAGCGCGGGATTGCATTTGACCGGACGCCCCTGCATGTCCACGAGAGCCATGCCGCTACCGGAATTCTCGAAGATCGCGCGGAAAAGAGTCTCGCTGTCAGTCAGTGTTTGACCAACCCGATTCTTCTCACTCCGTGGCTGATCCGAAATAGAGTGGGAGATGTTCGGCATGGCTAACCTCCGTAGTCGGGAATGTCTTTGCTGGGTCTTGGGGAGATCGGAACTTTAACAATTACTGGGCTGCGAGATTCTACTACCTGGACTAACATCAAATCCACCGCGACGAATGCTAAACCAGTACCCTATCCAGAGAGTTAGGGAATAAAGAGTGTTCTGCTGTTATAGCAACCTAACTCCTTTACAAGAGCCTATTGTGAGAGGTACGACATCACCAGAGCCTTAATTATCGCTCCTGCTCAGCATTTGCGCCACAATCGAACAGACAAGGTCAAGCTAAGAAATAACTGAGAAGAAATTGAGGATTTCTTGAAGACCTGTCCGCCATTCCCCACATAATATGTAGAAGAATAAAAGAGGCTATGCCAAGAACGTTAGGGATTAGCAAAGAATTTTAGTTCCTCTTACTGCCTTTGCTGTTTAAAGAACCTTAGCTCTTCAGCATATCACAACCTCAAGAGCCTGTTTCGATCTGGGACTACTTCTCAAAGTTACCCGACCGAGACGATGTTTAGCTTTGGACTGCGTCGTGGAAGGGCGCTGTCAATGTGAGCGTGTGGTGTGCCCGTTACACACCATCTCGGAAATCATCTGTGGGGCAGGCATCAATGCGCGAGAGCCATATTTATAATCTGTACGCGAGCAAACAGCGGCAGCCAGAGCGCGCCACGACAGTTTATTCCGGCAGCCAGAGTGCACATCAACAAGCTCCGTCCAGCGTGAGCGCGACAACCGTGAGTGCCACGGAGTTGCTCGATTATTTACGCGAGCAGTTGCCGGATCACATGATACCTTCAGCCCTGGTCTTCATGAATGAGCTGCCGCTGACGCAACACGGCAAAGTTGACTGTCGTGCGTTGCCCGCGCTTGGAGAAATCGAGCAGGCTGAACGAGCCGGAATGTTAGCGGCGAGCACGCCAGTCGAAGAGATAGTCGTCGGTATCTGGCGCGAGGTGCTGAAGGTCGAGCAGATCAGCGTTGATGCGAACTTCTTTGAAATTGGCGGTCACTCGCTGCTTGCCACTCAGGTAATCTCGCGCATCAGAAATGCCTTTCGGGTGGAGATGCCATTGAGGGCGCTGTTTGAGCATCCGACGGTGAGCGAGTTATCAAGACAGATTGATGAGGCAATCAAGGTGGAGAAATCTGCCCAGGTTCCACCCATCAATCGAGTATCGAGAACAAGTCCCATCCCACTCTCCTACGCGCAGCAGCGATTGTGGTTTTTAGATCAACTTGAGTCCGGTAGTGCTTTCTATAACAGCCCGGCAGCGGTGCGCCTTGAAGGAGCGCTCAACATCGAGGCGCTTGAGCGCACTCTTTCGGAGATCGTGTGCAGGCATGAGGTGTTACGCACAACCTTCACGTTCGTTGACGGCCAGCCAGCGCAAGTCATCCACGAAGCACAAGCAATCACTTTGGCTGTCAGCGACCTGAGCGGCCTCGCAACGCAACACAGAGAAGCAGAAGCCGCACGGCTGGCGCGAGAAGAAGCGGGGCGACTCTTCGACCTTGAGCGCGGCCCGTTATTCAGGGCTTCCCTGCTCAAGCTGGCGGAAGAAGAACATATCATTCTGTTGACCATGCATCACATCGTGTCGGACGGTTGGTCCTTGGCAGTGTTTATCAAAGAGGTTGCGGCTCTCTATGAGAGCTATAGCAAGGGTGAAGTCTCACCGCTCGAAGAACTCGCAGTGCAATACGCTGACTATGCCCTTTGGCAGAGAGAGTGGCTGCAAGGCGAAGTCCTCAATCGCCAACTCTCCTATTGGAAGCAGCAGCTTGAGCAAGCTCCCGTCGCCTTGGAGTTGCCGACCGACCGCCCCAGACTGCCTGTCCAGAGCCATCGTGGCGCGCGTCAGAGTTTCCTGTTGTCTGCTGAACTGAGTCGAGGATTGCAGGAGTTGAGCCGCAAGGAAGGGGCGACTCTCTTCATGACGCTGCTGGCAGCTTTTCAGGTGCTGCTCTCGCGCTACAGCAATCAGGAGGATGTCAGCGTCGGCACTCCGATAGCAGGTCGTCAGCAGAGAGAGACGGAAGGGTTAATCGGCTTTTTCGTCAACACGCTGGTGCTGCGCGCACAGGTGCGAGCGGAAGAGAGTTTTAGAGAGTTATTGCGCCAGGTCCGGGAAGCGTGCCTGGGAGCGTACACGCATCAGGAGATACCGTTCGAGAAGCTAGTGGAAGAGTTGGGAGTGGAGAGAGAGATGAGCCGCTCTCCCTTGTTCCAGGTTTTGTTCGTCCTTCAGAATGCGCCGCTGCCGCCGATCAGCTTGCCTGGATTGACACTCACGGTCGTTGATGTTGAGAATTCGACCTCGAAATTTGACCTGCTGCTGGCAATGACAGAGACCGAAGAAGGACTGGCAGGCACTATCGAATACAACACCGATCTCTTCGATGCCTCGACCATCAAACGTCTGCATGGACACTTCGAGAACTTGCTCGAAGCTATCGTGGCCCAGCCCGCGCAACGCGTCTCATCCCTTCCGCTTCTCACCAGCCGGGAACAACAACAACTACTTATCGAATGGAACGATACGGCCATTGATTACCAGACCGGCGAGTGCATACATCAAATCTTTGAAAAGCAAGCCGAGAGAGTTCCTCAGAATGTCGCCCTCGTCTGTGAGGGAATGAGCCTGACATATCGGGAGCTAAACAGTCGTGCGAACCAACTGGCGCATCACTTACAAGCTCTGGGCGTCGGGCCGGAAGTGCTGGTCGGCATCTGCGTCAATCGCTCTGTCGAGATGGTCGTCGGGCTGCTCGGCATCCTCAAGGCGGGCGGCGCATACGTGCCGCTCGACCCTTCTTACCCGCAAGAACGACTCTCCTGGATGCTTGAGGACGCCGACTTAAAGGTGTTGCTGACAGAGCAATCATTGAGCAAACAACTGCCGGAACATCGCATCCACTTGATAGCTCTGGACCAAGACTGGGATAAGATTGCTACGGAAAGCGACGAGAACTGCCTCAGCGCGACGAGCGACGACAACCTGGCTTACTGCCTCTACACCTCCGGCTCGACAGGTAATCCCAAAGGCGCGATGAACACTCACGGGGCAATCCGTAATCGGCTGCTCTGGATGCAGGAAGCTTACCAGTTAACAGAGGCCGACCGCGTGTTACAGAAGACTCCGTATAGTTTCGACGTGTCAATCTGGGAGTTTTTCTGGCCGCTCATGACTGGGGCGCGCATGGTGTTGGCACGCCCTGAAGGACACCGCGACGCTGCCTACCTCATTAAGTTAATCTCCGAGCAGCAGATTACGACGATACACTTTGTCCCCGCTATGCTACAGGCGTTCTTGAAGGAGGAAGGCGTTGAAAGCTGTCGCAGCCTGCGGCGGGTGATATGTAGCGGCGAGACGCTGCCCGTGGAGTTGCAGGAGACCTTCCATGCTCAACTAGGCGCAGAATTGCATAATCTTTACGGGCCTACGGAAGCGGCTATTGACGTGACCTTTTGGGCTTGCCAGCGGGAGAGCGGCCAGCGTCACGTGCCTATTGGCCGACCCATTGCCAACACACAAATCTACGTACTCGACCAACACATGCAACCCGTCCCCACCGGCACGGCGGGCGAACTTTACATTGGCGGAGTCAACCTCGCACGCGGCTATCTGAAGCAGCCGGAGTTAACCGCCGAGAAGTTCATCCCAAACCCATTCTCAGAGATGGCAGGCGCACGCCTCTACCGGACAGGCGACATAGCGCATTATCTGGCCGACGGGCAGTTGGAATACCTTGGCCGGACAGATCATCAAGTTAAGCTGCGAGGCTTCCGCATCGAGTTGGGCGAAATCGAAGCCGCACTGACGAAACATCCGTCCGTGTCTGAGAGTGTGGTCATGGTCAGAGAAGAAGTGGCGGGAGAAAAACGGTTGATTGCCTATTTGGTCGGGGCGGACTCATCCGTTCCGCAGGCTGAGATATTGCGCAACTACCTGAAAGAGATGCTGCCGGAATACATGATCCCATCATCCTTCATGGTGCTCGACGCCATCCCGCTCACTGTCAACGGTAAAGTGGACCGGAGAGCATTGCCGCGCCCGTCCGTTGCTCAACGGAAAAGGCAACCGGTTGATGCAGTTCCTCAAACCGACCTGGAAAAGGTTATTGCCTCCGTTTGGCAAGAGACGCTTAATTTAGAGTGTGTCGGCATCCACGATAACTTCTTCGATTTAGGTGGACACTCATTACTGGTAGCTGTTGTTCGCAACAAATTGAGAGAAATTCTGAGCCATGACATCTCACTGCTCCATTTTTACCAGCACCCGACCATCAGCTCTCTAGCCGAATACTTGAGCCAGACTCAAAGTAAACCGTCTTCTCTCACGCATGTTCGTGACCGAGCCGCGAAACAAAAGGAGGCTTGGAAGCGACAACGACAAAATATGAAAGTAAGAATAAAGTGAATAATCTTGCCATGACTGATGACTTGGAGGGCATCGCCATCATTGGTATGAATGGCCGATTTCCTGGTGCCGAAAATGTAGCAAAATTTTGGGAGAATTTACGCGACGGCAGAGAGTCAATCTCCTCCTTCACGCACGAAGAATTAGCAACTTCCGGCGTTCCTCCTGCTGTCTTCAATCAACCTCACTTTGTCAATGCCGGAGGAGTGCTTGAAGATGTAGAACTGTTCGATGCTGCGTTCTTCGGATTCAATCCTACTGAAGCCAAAATTCTGGACCCACAGCGCCGCCTCTTTTTGGAATGCGCATGGCAAGCATTGGAAGATGCCGGTTATAACCCAGAAACATACGACGGATTAATTGGACTATACGCTGGCGGGGCAATCAGCACCTACTTGCTGAATGTGATATTGAAGTCTGGACGCGAATCCCTGTTGGATTCTTTCCTGGTCCAGTTAGGCAATGATAAAGATTATCTCACCACTCAAACATCTTATAAATTGAACCTCCGAGGCCCAAGCATCACAGTTCAGACGGCTTGCTCTACTTCACTCGTGGCTGTCGGCATTGCGTGCCAGAGTTTGTTGTCCCATCAATGTGATATGGCTTTAGCGGGCGGAGTTGCCATCCGTGTTCCGCAGAAAAGGGGTTATGTCTATCAAGAAGGATTGATTAGCTCTCCAGATGGACATTGCAGAGCCTTCGATGCCAACGCCAAAGGAACGGTGGGAGGCAATGGCGTGGGAATCGTTGTCTTGAAACGATTGGCAGATGCCATCGCCGATGGTGACTCTATTCATGCTGTCATTAAGGGTTCGGCTATTAACAACGATGGCGCAATGAAAATCGGATACACCGCGCCCAGCGTCGAGGGACAAGCAGAAGCTATCGCACTGGCCCTGGCAATAGCTGACGTGCCGCCGGAGACCATCACGTATGTTGAAACGCATGGAACGGCTACTCCTCTCGGAGACCCTATCGAAATCGCCGCTCTCACAAGAGCTTTCCAGGACTGCCAAACTGAGAAAAAATTTTGTGCCATAGCCTCTGTAAAATCTAATATCGGACATCTGGACACCGCCGCTGGCATAGCAGGTTTGATTAAAACTGTCTTAATGCTCAAGCACAAGTTGTTGCCGCCCAGCCTGCACTTCAAAGAGCCTAATCCCGAAATTGATTTTGCGCGCAGCCCTTTTTACGTCAACACTCAACTATCCGAATGGAAAAGCGGCAACACTCCGCGACGCGCTGGCGTTAGTTCCTTTGGCATTGGTGGCACTAACGCGCACGTAATTCTTGAAGAGAGCCAACCAGTCGGGCCTTCCGGTCCATCCAGGTCCGAACAGCTTCTCCTTTTATCCGCCAAAACAACCACTGCGCTTGACCGCATGACTTCGAATTTGACGGACCATTTAAGGAGCAACACGAATGCGAACTTCTCTGACATCGCATATACCCTTCAAGTCGGGCGCAAGCCATTCAGGTATCGCCGGATGCTTGTCTGTCATGGCCTTGATGACGCTCTCAGTGCGCTGGAAGTATTAGACCCAAGGCGCATCCTGACCGCCACAGCGACAGAGGATAAATCTGTGGCTTTTATGTTTCCTGGTCAAGGAACGCAGTTTGTAAATATGGCCGCCGAATTATACAAATTCGAGCGTACCTTTCGAGAGCAGGTTGACCATTGTTCACAGTTGCTCAGGCCGCACCTGGGCCTGGACTTGCGCCAAGTGCTTTATCCAGAGGCCGAACAATATTTAGAAGCTGTACAGCGGTTATCACAAACGGCGCTAACGCAACCTGCGCTCTTTGTCGTGGAATATGCGCTGGCTAAATTGTGGATGGCATGGGGCATCCAACCTCAGGCGATGATTGGGCACAGCCTGGGTGAATATGTCGCAGCTTGTTTGGCTGGCGTGTTCTCTTTAGAGGATGCTTTATCGCTGGTTGCTGCCAGAGGGCGATTGATACAACAACTCCCCGGCGGCCTCATGCTCGCAGTTAATCTTCCCGAACACGAGATTACACCTTTGCTGAATGATAACCTGAGTCTGGCGGCGACTAACAACGCTTCGCAATGTGTTATCTCAGGTCCGATGGATGATATTGCCCGATTGGAACGCCAACTTGAGGCGAAAGGGCGGCAAGGGCTGCGACTGAGCACCTCTCATGCTTTTCACTCACGACTGATGGAACCAATCCTCGATCAATTCGAGAGCCTCTTAGGTAAAGTGAAGATGCATGCTCCACAAATTCCTTACCTGTCGAATATCACGGGCGATTGGATAACAGCAGCCGAGGCCACTAGCTCGCAGTACTGGACACAACATCTGCGACAGACCGTGCGCTTCGGAGATGGTTTGCAACGCTTAGTAAATCATCCAGGCCGGATTTTACTGGAAGTTGGACCGGGAAACACATTGTGTGGATTAGCAAAAACGATTTCGGGCAAAAACAAAGAGCAAATGGTCCTCTCTTCGATTGATCCGCGCTCGGGTCGCAAAGATGATAGAGCCTTGCTACTGAATACGCTTGGCCGTCTCTGGGCATCAGGAATATCTGTGGACTGGTCAGGGTTTTATAAACACGAGCGCCGACATCGGATTTCCCTGCCACCATATCCCTTCGAGCGGCAGCGTTACTGGATTGAATCAACCCCGCAAGCTGAACTCGTTGAGACGAGTACAGTGGTCCAAGAACAAAGCTCAGATATTGATGGATGGTCTTACGTTCCAATATGGCAGCAATCGGCGACTGCTCCTCTTTGTGAGCCAGAACTTTTATTGAAACAGAACTCGTCCTGGCTGGTGTTTAGCGATAGGCATGGACTGGGCCAGCGCTTGATCGAGTGTCTCAAGAATATGGGGCTGGATGTGATTACTGTTTTGGCAGGCGAGCATTTTGCCCAACCTGAAACGAATACTTATTCGATTAATCCTCTTCATGCGGAGGATTACACAAGACTCTTCAAAGAACTTCGCGCTCAGGGTAAAGCGCCACAGATTATCGCTCACCTGTGGAGTATCACATCAAACCATCAAGGACACTCGGAGAGTTACCGCTTTGAGACATCTCAGGACAATGGCTTTTACAGTTTACTGTTTTTGGCCCAGGCAATCGGGGAATACGCTTTGCCGGAACAACTGAAAATCGGCGTTATCTCAAACAGCATGCATGCTGTGGCTGGTGAAGAGGTGTTCTCTCCAGAGAGAGCCACGATGCTTGGACCCGTGAAGGTTATCCCGCAGGAATATCCCTTTATAACTTGCCAGAATATAGATATTGAGATACCTGCATCAGGTCTGGAGGTGACAGCCGGACTTGTCCATCAGCTCATTTTAGAACTTGCGACAAATCGTTCCAACTGTGTTGTCGCATACCGTCAGGACCAGCGCTGGGAGCAGGGCTTTGAAGCTATACGATTGGACCACACAGTTAAGAAGAGACCACGCTTCCGTGAAGAAGGGGTTTACCTTATCACGGGCGGTCTCGGAGCTATTGGCCTGACCATCGCTGGACATCTGGCGGCTCAACTAAGAGCTAAATTGGTGCTTGTTGGGCGCTCAGCCTTTCCCGAAAGAAAAGAGTGGACGGCTTTCCTAGACGCTCATAGCGAGACGAATGATACCAGTCGTAAGATTCGGCAGTTGCTTGCCTTTGAGCAGATGGGGGCGACGATTATGCTGGCGTGCGCGGATGTTTCTAATCAGACACAGATGAGTGTCGTGATAAATCAGACGCTAAAGCAATTTGGGACGATACATGGGGTGATTCATGCAGCCGGAATCGCAGGCGGAGGATTGATTCAATTAAAAACTCCAGAGATTGCGGCGAGCGTCTTAGCCCCCAAGGTCAAAGGTTTGATGGTCCTTGATGCCTTACTTCAAAATATCGAGTTGGATTTTCTGGTTCTTTGTTCATCGCTGAGTTCAATTCTGGGCGGATTCGGTCAAGTGGATTACTGTGGCGCAAATGCTTTCCTGGATGCCTTCGCTCACAAAGCAGCTTCACGCGATAGCAGGCTGGTGACTTCCATTAATTGGGATACCTGGCAGGAAGCGGGAATGGCCGTTAATACAGCTTTACCGTCAGAACTTGAAAGATGGCGAGCGGAGAATCGTAAGCGAGGCATCCTATCGAAGGAAGGTATTGAAATTCTGACCCGCATTATCGGCGCTGGCCTTCCCCAGGTTGCCGTCTCAACTCAAAATCTACTCGTCACGATGCAGAGTTGCAAATCTACTTCAACAGCCATCTCTCATGAAGAATTTGTACGAGCTAATCTCTCCCGGCCTCAGCACGCGAGGCCCGCGCTGATGAACGCATATGCTCCGCCGGAAGGACCAGTTGAGCAACTCATCGCCGATGTGTGGAAGGAACTTTTAGGTTTTGAACAGGTGGGTGTTCACGACAATTTTTTTGACCTCGGAGGTCATTCGCTTCTTGCTACCCAAATCATTTCCCGATTACGGGGAACTTTTAGAGTGCATGTCCCGATGCGACTCATCTTCGATGCCCCAACCGTAGCCGAACTTGCAGAGAGTCTCAAGCAGCTTAGCTTGGCGACAGATGAGAAAGCCGAGGATGATCCTTTACTGGAGTTGATAGAGCAGTTGCCAGATGATGAAATCGAAACTCTCTTTGCCGAAGGATAAGGTCAGGCGGATTCATTTCTCCTCAAATTAAATCTACACTCTCCAGAGGGCGCAATGAGTATTAACTTTAAACATGATAGAGAATACATCAAGCGACGCCTTGCCGAACTTTCACCGGAGAGACGCAAATATCTGGCGAGCCTGGTCAAAGATAAGCAAGGACGGGAGCGGAATTTAACCATTGCTCCACGAGGGAGAGGGGCAAGACCTTTACTGCTCTCATACGCGCAACAACGCTTGTGGTTTTTAGATCAACTCGAACCCGGCAGCTCATTCTACAACGTCCCAATCGCGGTGCGGTTAACAGGCCACCTCAACTTCGAAGCGATGGCACGGGCATTAGGTGAGATCATCC
>Ga0268242_1000009_pt1 | contig 23717 bp, 16 predicted proteins | sample BulsoiFelSFmetaG_FD_200253 | JGI IMG/M metagenome (GOLD analysis project Ga0268242, IMG submission 200253) | Bulk soil microbial communities from Mexico - San Felipe (SF) metaG (v2) (version 2) | ecosystem: Environmental > Terrestrial > Soil > Agricultural land | place: Mexico: San Luis Potosi... | reverse complement strand
AGCAGGAGAGCCGGAAGCAGATTTCTCTTATTTTGGATTTTCATTCGAAACCTCATACGTTTTTGGAGTGAAGAGCCTGGGCTGTGAACCCGAAGAACTGTCGCACACGCGCAGAATTCTGATACGAAATGAGAATACGTAAAAGGATAGGGCGCAGGTTTCAGTTGTTGTGATGAAAGACGAGTTTTAGTTTCGATCAGTTGCCACTAGCACAAGCCTAGTGAATAGATTAGCAAAAAAGTTCCGGCTTTAGCCGAAAGATTCGGCTAAAGCCGGAATCAAATTTATCACTTGGTCCTCCAGCTAAAGCTGGAGGCAATCGAATAAGCTTTTCATTCTTACATTAAAGAGCTTTAGCTTTACCGAATGTTCTCCACTTCATCCAACTCCTCAGCCGCGTCTCTTTTCTCGCCCACCCCGAAGAGCCTGCGATGAATCCCTGCAATCAGCTCAGGCTCAATCTTCGGCTTACGGTCGTAGGTGAGAAGCCCGTTAATCTCCTGCTCTATGTCCGTCAGTTGCGTGTAGCAGAAGCCCGCGAGGAAGTGTAGCGAACTGATGCCTTCCATCAAGTCATGATACTTCGCCATCAGTTCTTCGGACGTATGCACAGAGCCATAGAACCTGTAGAGCATATCGCGCTCTTCGGGCGGAACACCGGGCGGAATCATCAGGAAGCCGCCGACTTCCGACAAGACTATCGGCTGGCCGCGATAGCGCGAGCCTAAAACGAAGAGGGGCTTGTTGCCGATCCAGACATGCGCCGGAAGTGAGCCGCCGCTTGAAGCCTCCTGATAACGCTCGCGCAAGAGAGCAGCCGTCGGCGTGTAATCATGTATCGCACAGATGTCTGTGATGTCCGTGTGCTCCCAACCATCGTTGTCTATGACGGGTCGCTTCTGATCGAGCAGCCGAGTCGCCGCGACCATTCGCTCGATGAAAGCGTATTGGCCTGGATGATTCTGTCTGAGCTTGGGAAAGCCCATGCTCTCGTTCACTGGAACCCAGGCGATGATGCAGGGATGATTGTAATCGCGCCAGACTGCGCGCCTCCATTCAGACGACAGACGCTCCTCCGCCATCGAAGACCACTGGCGCGCGTTCGGCATCTCTTCCCAGACGAGAAGGCCGAGACGGTCGCACCAGTAGAGCCAACGCGGGTCTTCTATTTTCTGATGCTTGCGCGCGCCGTTGAAGCCGAAACGCTTCGTCCATTCCACGTCCGCGCGCAAGGCTTCATCCGAAGGCGCGGCCAACAAACTCTCCGGCCAGTAGCCCTGGTCCAGAACCATCGCCAGATAGGTTGGCTCATCGTTTAGCCAGATGTGCTCGTCGCGCAATTCGACATCACGAATCCCGGCGTAAGACTCGACTTCATCGAGCAGGGCACCGTCATCGAAGAATCGTACGCGGAGGTCATAAAGGTGTGGAGATTCAGCCGACCAGAGCTTGGCGTCTGGAATTTTCAGTCTCAGCCTGGTGGTCGCGGCGTTTCGCTCTTCTTCGGTTCGAGCGACGACCACGCCGTCATCCAAAGCTTCGGCTTCGAGTCGCCAACGAGATGCGGGCGCGTGAAGCAGGACGCCTATCTCTATCAAGCCCTCGCGCGCGTTGGTGTCAATCCTGATGCCTTCGATGCGAATCGGCGGGACAGGTTCGAGCCAGACGGTCTGCCAGATGCCCGTCGTGCAGTAGTAATCAATGTCGTGCGGGCGACCTGTGGTTGATTGTTTGCCGCGCGGCTGTCGCGGGTTCTGGCGATCTTCGACGCGAATGGTCAGGCGATTTTTTCCGATTGTCAGATAAGGCGAGATGTTGAATTGAAACGGCACATGCCCGCCCTGATTGTGGCCGACCTCTTTGCCGTTAATCCAGACAATCGCGCGGTAATCAACCGCGCCGAAATGCAGGAGCACATTCTGCCCGCGCCAATCCGCCGGAACTTCAAAGTCGCGCGCGTACCAGACGTTTTCGTGAACGCTCTTGTCGTTGATGCCTGAGAGTTCCGATTGATACGGGAAAGGAACGATGATGCGCTTGTCGAGCGGCAGGCCAAAGTGCCAGCCCATCTCTCTGCCTTTGTTCGCGTCGTCAAAAGCAAACTCCCACTCGCCGTTCAGGTTCAACCACTCGCGCCGCACAAACTGCGGTCGCGGATACTCAGGACGCGGAATTATGATTTGAGAATCTTCCATCGCTTAATCGGTCATGATGTCGTTAAAATCGAAGATAATTGATGAAAACAGATACATCGTTTCCAGAATACCCAGCATTGAGAATATCAGAGTCAAGACAAGCCCTTTTGAGCTGAAAGAGTCCTTATTAACAGCCATGATGCCGAATAGGCTAAACATTAATATGACGCCGACAAGCAAAGGGAGAGATATTAAAAATGGGAAAAGCGACGCACACAAATCACCCTGACATGAAAGCCAAGCGCTTCGGAAAGCAAGCCGTCTTACCAACAGAAAAACGAGCGGAGCTATGTCGGCCAGCGCCGCCCCTATCCAAAAAGTTCTTTCAGTTCTTTCCAGATTTTTCACTCTAAGCTATCTCTCTTGCTCCGTCGCTTGCCTCCACGACGTAGATGAAAGGCTCAAGCGTGGTCTGAAGTTTGTATTCACTTGCAACGGTCCTCTGAAATTCATCGAGCGAGGCGCGAGCCACCAGATTGACGGTGCAGCCGCCGAAGCCGCCGCCGGTCATGCGCGCGCCCTTGACTCCCTGAACGCGCGAGGCGATCTCGACCATCAAGTCAAGCTCCTTGCAGCTCACTTCGTAATCCTTGCTCAAAGAACGGTGCGAAAGATACATGAGTCTGCCCATCTCTTCCATGTCGCCACGGCGCAGAGCCTCAGCCGCGCTCAACGCACGCGCGTTCTCCGTGACGACATGCCGACACCGGCGGCGGACGGGTTCTGGCAGATGCTCTTCATACTTTTCAAAATCCTCAACGCTCACATCGCGCAAGGCTCTAATACCAGGCAGCCACTCTTCTAAGATTTCGACGCCGCGCTCGCATTCCGCGCGCCGCTTGTTGTATTCCGAAGAGGCCAGCTCGTGCTTGACGCGCGTGTCCGCAATCACAATAACCGTCTCAGACGTGTCGAGCGGAACCTGCGTTGTCTCAAGCGAGCGACAGTCAATCAGGAGAGCGTGATCTCGCTCTCCCATCACAGCGATGAATTGGTCCATGATGCCGCACTTGGTCCCGACGTAATTGTGTTCCGCAGCCTGAGCCGCGAGCGCCAAAGTTTTTGCCTCGATCTCAGCTTCCGAAAGCGAGAGCAGCGCGTAGCCTGTCGAGACTTCGAGCGCGGCGGAAGACGACAACCCTGCGCCGACGGGAACGTTTGAAGCGATGACCAAATCAGCCCCGCGCAAATTCGCGCCGCGTTTCACGAGTTCGCGCGCCGTCCCTTCGACGTAATCCAGCCAGATACCGCGCAAGCCCTTTCCCTCTTCATCCAAATCAAACTCCACGCTCTCATTAAAGTTGAGGGAATGGACGCGCACGCGCCTATCTTCACGACGAGTGCCAGCAACGACCGTTTCGCGGTCAATTGCCATCGGAAAGACAAAGCCATCGTTATAATCCGTGTGCTCGCCAATCAAATTAACGCGGCCCGGCGCGGCAAAGAGTCTCGCTTCTCCTTTGTAAAGGCGGCGGAATGAATCCAGAAGTGGCTGTCTCTCGATCAACGTTTCTCTCCTTCCGGCCAATTGATTTGGACGACGTGCGAGCGTAGCTCGGCGGCCTTCTCTTCGGCCAGCGTGTCGTTGATGAACATTCCAGCGCCCGTTTCGCTGCCAGCCAGATACTTGAGCTTCGTCTTGGTCCTCAACGGCGGATAGAACTCTATATGAAAATGATAATAGTCGTAATCCGTGCCATCCGAAGGTCGCTGGTGAATGACCATCATGTAAGGAAATGAGATGTCGAACAACTTGTCGTAAGCCACGAGCAGCGTCTTCATGAGCGCGGCCAAATCCTGCTGCTCCTTCCTGTTGAAATCCGTCAACGCTTGCAAATGCCTTTGCGATGAGATGTGAACCTCGTAAGGCCAGCGCGCGAAAAAGGGAATGTAAGCCGCAAATGAATCATTCGCCGCGACGATTCTTCGCCCATCGCGTTTCTCTTCTTCCAAAATATCGCAGAGCAGACACCGTCCAGTCTTTTCCTTGTGAGCGAAAGACTCTTTCAACTCCGTCTCAATGCGCGGCGGGATAAACGGATAGGCGTAAATCTGGCCGTGCGGGTGATGTAAGGTAACGCCGATGGCCTCGCCCTTGTTCTCGAAGATAAAGACGTACTTGACGAACTCATGCGCGCTCAATTCACGGAAGCGGTCGGTCCAGACTTGAATCAGTTTATAAATCTGTGTGACGGGTTCGCGGGCGAGCGTCGAAGTGTGATTCGGAGAATAGAGAACGACTTCGCAGACTCCCTGGGCCGGGCGCACAGGGTAAAGCTCAGTGCCTGCGACCGCCGGAAAGGGCGGGTCGGGTTGCAGCGAAGGAAAGCGATTCTCGAAGACGACGATGTCGTAAGTGCTTTCTGGAACTTCAGTCGGAAAGCCGCCAAGCTTCGTCGGGCAGAGCGGGCAATAGTCTGCGGGTGGCAGAAAGGTTCTATCCTGACGGTGCGTGGCCGTCGCTACCCATTCACCAAGAAGCGGATTCCAACGCAACTCAGACACTACGGCTCTCCTCCGCTCGCGCGTGGCTCAGGCTCAGGTTGAGGACGAGCGGTGTTTGTCTGAGATGTAGTGGCTTGGGTCTCTTCGCCAAAGGTGTAGAAGATTAAGTAGCGTCCATCAGAGAGAGTGATGCGCCTGCGCTGCAACTGACCGACTTCCCTTCGAGGTGTTGTTTCGTCCGGCATAAGAGCAATAATACTCGCAAGCGCGGGATTCAAAGGCAAGCTCTGGAATGAATCGTTGCTCGTCGAAAGCCTGTGCCTTTACCCGGCACACGATTTATCATTTCAAACTCTTTGTCGCCGCCATCGCGCGCCTTGCTTCTACTTTCGCGCGTTGAGTTTCATCTTTCCAACCATCCTCGCATTCTCGAACGTAGCGTGTGAGCGCATGGTCCAGAGAAGGAAGCAGCAGCCCGCGCTCGCTCGAAAGAACACTGTAGAGAGGGCGCGGTGCCGACAGACCTAGAGACTCGGTCGAGCAAGCTTCGATCAAATCTGCATCTAACCCCGCAGACTCGGCTGCGCGGCGAGCGAAATCTGCCCAACTCGTTTCACCCTGATTCGCCAGATGCCAGATGCCCTGCTCATTATCAATCAAAAGGTCCAGCACAGCATGCACAAGATCAGGCACGAAGGTCGGCGAAATAATAGCATCATTTGCGGCGCGAAATTTTTGACCTGACGCGAGCGCGCGCAAAGCGATGGTCACAAAATTATATTCGTCCCACAGCCCAAAGAACGCGCTCGTGCGAATCACCAGCGCAGTTGGCAACACGCTCAGCACTTCGCGCTCGGCTACCATTTTGCTTCGTCCATAAACGTTGAGGGGCGAGACCGCCACGCTCTCGACATAGGGAACTCGCGCTCGGCCATCGAAGACAAGATCGGATGAGAAGGTCACAAGCTTTGCGCCGTGCCGCGCGCATAGTCTCGCCAAAGTCTGCGCACCCAGAGCATTCTCGCGCAGACACTTTTCCATCTCCCTTTCGGCCTCGTCAACGCGAACGTAACCCGCAGCGTTGACGACAGCCCAGGGGTCATAAGCGGCCAGAGCACGCTCGACGGATGAAGCGTCGGCGATGTCCATCTCGCCGCGCGAGAGAAGGCGATAGGAGAGTCCGCGCGTTTCGCAGATTCTGGCGAACGCGCGACCCAGTGTGCCGGTCGCGCCCGTAATCAAAATGGGCTGCGTCATCTCGCCTTTCATGTTGACTACCTGCAAGGTAGTCGCAAGCTGATGCGGGCGATGGGCAACCGGCGGATAGCAAAGGCGGTCAAGCCTGCGCCACCAGCCCGGCGCAGCCAGCACCGGATGCTCGTGCTCGCGCCCACGCGCCAGATCACGCAGCATGTGCGCGAGCGCAGTCGGTCGTGGCTCGGGCGCACGTAAGTCGTAAACGCCCGGCTCATAGTGCCCCTCTTCTCGGGTCAGGAGATTATGCCAATCGTATGCGCCGAGCAGCGACCAGGCGGTGACGGCGCGCACGTCCGCGCCTTCTTCTCTTAAACTCTCTGCTCCATCCCAGACCTCTTTCAACCAGCGCAACTGTTCTTCGCGCGTGCAGCCTAAATGCGCTTCCGTGATGGCGAGCGGGAACCCATAACGATCCCAGGCTTCTTTCATCAAAGCTCGTGGTCCAGCAGTGCCTTCGGCGCAGACGCGCACAGCTTCCACGTCCGCGTAAACGTGCCGACTGTTTCCGCCGTGCGTGTGGCGAGGATAGCGTGTGATGCGTTCATCTAAAAATCGCTCGCTCGTCAGGTAATGATTGATGCCGATGATGTCCGGCTGGCAAGGATTCTCGCTGAACCATTCAAGCTCACGCGCGTCAACGCCGACGAGCACATGCAGGTAATCCCAGAGCGGGTGTTGGCGCGTGACTCTTCCTGAAAGCAGGTCGTAGGTGAGCCAGCGACGCTCGTTCTCAAACTCTGCTTGATAGCGAAGCGCGGGCGTACTGAATGTCTTGCCTAAATCTTCGGTCTGCACGAGCCGCGCCGATGGATTTATCTCGCGCACGGCGCGCATCGCCAGCACGATGGCGCGGCATTGCGTGATGAGCGCGCGAGCAAACGTTAAATCATCGCGCCCATGCGGATACCAGTGACCGTAGAGTCCGCTGAAGCGCGCCGTCGTTGAGGGTTCGTTGACGGGCGTGTAATCCTCAATCCAGGGATAACGCTTTGCGACGGCGCGAGCGAAAGCCGCGAGTCGTTCTGGAAATCGAGGATCAACGAGAGAGGTCGAGCGCGGCCCGCTCCCGTGATGAACGAGGCCGACGATGGCGCGCACTTGAAGCTCGCGCAAACGCGCCATGCGTTCATCAGCCCAACGCCAGTCCGCGCTCTCTAAGCTATCGGGCGCGGTGCGCTCCCACAAAATAGGATAGCGCAGAGCATGCACGCCTAACTCTGCGAAGAGGTCTAAATCATGGACACGATGCGCGTGACCGTTTCTCTCCAATTGATCGAAGAAACGGTCACGCACACGATTGACGCTGCATTCAACTCCTGCCCATAACTCAAGCGGTGAAGACGGCGCTGTGACGGAGTTCTCTGTCTTTGAAGTCATAGACAATCTCCGGCAACAACTTTTCTAGCTCGCTGTCGCAGCAACCTTTTTCACTTTCTTTGAGGGCAGCGTCGTCGCGGCGGCAACAACAATCTTCTGCTTGTCGGCAATGCGAAGCGTTGACTCAGCACGCTTCGTGCCATTGATCTTGGCATAAGTCGTCAGAGCCTGCGCCACAATCTGGTCCATGTTGTAATACTTATAGGTCGCCAATCTTCCGACGAAATGCACGCCCACTTCCGCATCCGCCAACGCCTTGTACTGAGCATAGATGGCCGCGTTCTCTCTCCTCGGCACAGGATAATATGGATCGCCCTCGCTCTGCGGAAACTCATAGACGATGCTTGTCTTCGAGTGTTCCTGTCCGGTCAGGTACTTGAACTCTGTGATGCGCGTGTAGAGCTGCTCGTTCGGGAAGTTGACGACAGGCGCTTCCTGAAAAGTGGCCGTGTCGTGCGTCTCGTGCTTGAACTCAAGCGAGCGATAGGGCAATTTGCCGTAACGATAATCGAAGAATGAGTCCACTGGACCAGTGTAGATCATCTCCTTGTACGGAATCTCTTCTTCGATCTCGCGGTAATCGCAGTTGAGCATGATCTTGATATTCGGATGGTCCAGCATCCGCTCGAACATGCGCGTGTAGCCATGAAGGGGCATCGCCTGATAGGTGTCCGTAAAATAACGAGCATCGCGGTTCGTTCTCGTTGGCACTCTCGCCGTGACAGAGGCGTCCAGCTCTGAAGGATCAAGTCCCCACTGCTTGCGCGTATAATTGCGGAAAAACTTTTCGTATAACTCGCGCCCGACAACCGAGACGACGACATCTTCAGAGGTGCGAATCTGCTCAGGCTTTTCGGCGACCGATTTGAAAAACTCTGCGAGTTCAAACGAAGTCAAGCTCAAGCCGTAGAGCTTATTAATGGTGTCCAAATTGATCGGAATCGGGACAAGCTGTCCGTCAACATGCGCGAGCACGCGATGTTGGTAGGAACGCCACTCGGTAAAGCGCGACAGGTATTCGAAGACTTCGCGCGAGTTGGTGTGAAAGATGTGCGGCCCGTATTTATGAACGAGGATTCCGTCATCGTTGTAATGATCGTAAGCATTGCCTCCGATGTGTGGCCGCTTATCACAGATTAAGACTTTCTTGTTCGACCCTGATGCCAGTCGCTCGGCCAACACACTTCCGGCGAATCCTGCCCCCACTATCATATAATCAAACATCTAATTTTCCTCCCCTGGGTTCTTCTCTATCCCTTAAAAAATTTAATCGCCTGTCACGAAGCTTTGCGCGGATGCGGATGCGGCCTGCGCCCGTGCAGTCAATGGGGCTTGCGTGATTTTGGAAGCGTATCGCTCGCGGATAACGTCTTCGATCAACTCCGCCATCCGCCCCCACGTCTCGTCCCAGGAAATCTGCGACAGGAACATGTCCACGCTCTTGATGCGCGACGCGTGATCGCTATCGTTCATCGCGGCTTCAATCGCGGCGACGAACTCTTCCGGCGTGTCTGCGATGTGGACCAGACCAAGCTCTCCGTATGGACGGACGACATCGCGGATCGAAGTCGAAACGACAGGACAGCCCGCGGCTAAGTATTCTGGAGTTTTAGTCGGACTGATGAAGCGCGTTGATTCGTTTAGCGCAAACGGCAGGAGCGCCACGTCCCAGCCTGCGAGATATGAAGGCAGTTCTTTGTAAGACTTGCTGCCGAGATAATGAATGTTTGGAAGGCGTGGCAAGTCCGCCTCGTCAATCTTGACGACTGGGCCAATCATCACCAACTGCCAATGTGGACGCGCTTTCGCCACAGCTTCAAGCAGCTCCAGGTTCATGCGCTCGTCAATCACACCGAAGAACCCTAAGCGCGGGTGCGAGATTGCTTCCTGATCCGCAGGGTCATTCTTGATGGAGCGAGCTTGAGCGAAATGCTGCGCGTCAATGCTCGAAGGAAATGGATAGATATTTTTATGCAGGTGACGCTTGGCCTCGAAAAGGCTCTGCCCGCCCGTGAAGACCAGATCGGCACGCTTGAAAAGCTCTGTCTCGCGCTCTTTCAAAGATGCGGGCGCACCCTTAAAGGCCGAGAGTTCGTCCATGCAATCGTAAACAAGAGCCGCAGGCTTCAGATGTCGCGCCCAGCCGAGAGCCATCGGTGTGTAGCACCAGAGAATGTGATCGGTTATCTTCTGTTCTTCAAAGAGACGATTAATCATTCCGAAGAGAGCGGCTTCACGCGCTTCATCCGTTTTAATCTCTTCGGGGAGGTACGGCACAACCACCGTCACACCGCACTCGCGCTCAGAGATGTCCAGATGCATGCGGCCTTGCATGTAGATGGGTTCTTCAAAGAAGAAGACGCGTCGCTCTTTGGCAAAGCGGCTTAAAAGATGTTGTGGTCTCTGGTAAACAAAGTCCCAGCGCAGGTGCGACAAACAGACCAGATCAACGTTTGCATTTATCCCCGAGTTATCAAAGTTAGCAAAGATATTTTTATTCGAGTTCATATGATTCCTATGCCTAAACAAATTGAATCCCCGCGTTTTTATAGGCGGGGACGCCTTAACGGCAACAGGGGGAATTGCAGGGGGAAATCACAGGGGCACAATTTATCCTGAGATACTTCAGATAAAGTATTTCGTAAGAATTAAAATCGTCTCACGAAATTCAGTTTTGCAGCCACTAGATTGGGTTAAGAAACTATAAGCGGGCGAGGGAAAATAGTCTGTACGTTTGCGGACTCAAAACTATTTTGCACAGTTGATTCCGGCTGATAGCTGACAATTGAGCATGTGAGAGTCTGGCCGCTTTGAAGCAAAGAATCCAGCGCGCGCTGACTGCAAAAAATTCTATCGCTCGCTCCCCCGGCTTTTAGCCCACCGGAGCGCGTTGTTGGATTCGTGCGAGTGTCCGTGCTCGCCCAACATGCGGGCGTAGCATTTCAAACACATGCCGTGAGAATCTTTCTCGTTGTTCCGGCGAATAACTTTTCCGCACCAGGAGCACTCCACCTTAAATCTAAAATCTTCCCGCCTTGTTTCTCCGTACACCTTTTTCAAACTCCCTTGATCGCGTTGGTAAATAGAAAAGAGTGAGCTTGCCACCAAGCTCACTCTTCTCGCCCCCCCTTGCTCGTTCTCGCGCCGCACACAGTTTCGCCACCAGTGCGGTGCGATCTCAATGAGAAGTTGGATTGCTCACTAAATCTTAAAAATTTTCCAGGCGAGCCGCTTCCTTCGAGCGCGGCACATTTGCTTCATGTGAGATTCGGGGGCTTCGTGTCAAGCTTAGAGTCTAGGCGTGCGTGCTGAGCGTCGTCCGTACGTTTACGAACGTAGCTTGGGTAATTTCCAGACCGAGCAGACGAAGAGGAACTGTTTTTAGAAACGGAGCGCGCCCCTGTTCCACTCCGCTTCTTTACCCTTTCGTGTCATTTCAAGAACATTTTTCCAGTAAGCGATAGATCAGGCGTCAATTAGTCTGTACTTACTTGAAAAACTTTTCACATCTGGTAAAGTATGTGCCACTTGGCATTACTACAAAGGCAGTGAAAACGTGTGAGGGTCAAGGTACGTGTGTCTCGATTGATTAGAATTGAGGCCACAAGCCGGATCGTTGTGCCGTAGTTTGTCGCATCACGAAGAGCATCCCGCGTAAAAACTTTTTCTCTGCCCGCGACTTTCCGGTTCGCTGAAGGGTCAGAACTTTAAGAGCGCACGAGCGATGCCCCAAATTTTTCATCACAGCACTAATTTCCTGGCCAGGCTCAGTATCTTCGGAGCGATCTTTATCCTGCTCGCACTGCTCTGGGTGGCCGTCACGATCAATCGCTCGTCGTGGAACACGGGCGCGTTTACGGAGCGCGAACAGCCCGTGCAGTTCAGTCACAAGCATCATGCCGGAGACGACGGCATTGATTGCCGCTACTGTCACACTTCCGTCGAGACTTCCGCTTCGGCTGGAATCCCGCCGACGCAAACTTGCATGAATTGCCACTCGCAGATTTGGGCGGACAGCCCTTATTTAGAGCCTGTCAGAGAGAGCGCGCGCACGGGCAAACCCATTGAATGGACGAGGGTCAACGACCTGCCTGACTACGTCTATTTCAATCACAGCATTCACATCAACAAAGGAGTCGGCTGCTCGACCTGTCATGGTCCAGTTGACAAGATGCCCTTGATGTATCAGGCGGCGTCATTGCAGATGGAATGGTGCCTCGCCTGTCACCGCGACCCCAAACCGTTCCTGAGAGAGAGGAAAGAGATTTTCAAAATGGATTGGACGCAGCCCGCGAATCAGGCGCAAGTGGGCGCAGAGCTTTTCCGACGGAATAAGATTCAGGACTCCTTTGCTCTGACGAGCTGCTCGACGTGTCACCGGTAAATTTTGAAGGACGAAATTTTTAAGAGATGCCTAGCAAAGACCAAGAGACCAACTTTCGCCTGATGCGCGACCGGATTCTTACCGAGCAGAACGGCAAGCAGTTCTGGCGCAGCCTGGAAGAGTTGGCGGACTCCGCAGAGTTTCAAGAGTTCGTCGCCCGCGAATATCCGCAGCATGCAGAAGAGTGGCACGACCCTGTGGGTCGCCGCAATTTTTTGAAGTTGATGGGAGCCTCGCTGGCTCTCGCAGGTCTTAGCTCCTGCGTCATGCAGCCAGCGGAAAAGATCGTCCCTTACGTCAGTCAACCCGAAGAGATTATTCCGGGCAAGCCTCTCTTCTTCGCAACAGCCATGCCCTTTACGGGCGGCGCAACTCCGCTCCTTGTCAGAAGCAACGAAGGGCGTCCAACCAAGATCGAAGGAAACCCGGACCACCCGAACAACAAGAGCGCGAGCGATCCAGCAGACCGTGGCACGAGCGCGACAGACCTCTTCGCGCAGGCTTCGATCCTGACGCTCTACGACCCAGACAGACAGCAAACGCTCACCTATCGTGAAGAGATTCGTCCTTGGACCGCCTTTGTCGCTGACATCAACACCGCTCTTGAGCAGCACAAAAAGGACGGCGGCGCTGGCCTTCGTTTTCTGACAGAGACAGTCGCGTCGCCAACGCTCGCCTCTCAACTGCGCGCTATCCTGACGGCCTACCCGTCTGCGAAGTGGTATCAGTACGAGCCAGCGCGGGGGCAGAGTCACATGGGAGCAATGGCTGCCTTCGGTGAAGCAGTCAACGCGACCTATCGCTTCGACCAGGCAGACAGAATCCTGGCGCTTGGTTCGGACTTTCTTTCCAGTGGACCAGGCAGCACTCGCTACGCGCGCGACTTCTCGGCCAGGCGGCGCGTCAACGAAAAGAACAGGACGATGAATCGTCTCTACGCCATCGAGAGCACGCCGACCAACACGGGCGCGATGGCCGATCACAGGTTGTCTGTTCGTCCGAGCGAAGTTGAAGGCGCTGCTCGCGCAATCGCTTCGGCTCTGGGCGGCGCAGGCGTCAACGTCAAGATGGATGCAGGCACTGCTGGCAATTACACGGCTCACGCCAATTGGATTGCAGCGGTTGCGCGCGATCTTCAACAGAACGCGGGTCGCTCAATCGTCATCGTTGGCGATGAGCAACCCGCATCGCTTCATGCGCTCGCGCACGCGATGAACGAGGCGCTCGGTAATGTCGGGAAGACAGTCATCTATACAGAACCCATCGAAGCGCGCGTTGAAGACCAGACGCAATCCTTGCGCGCTCTGCTTGACGACATTGATAACAAGCGCGTGCAGACGCTCATCATCCTAGGCGGCAATCCCGTTTACAACACGCCAATTGATTTGAAACTCGATCAGGCGCGCATGAATAATGTGCCTCTGCGCGTTCACCTGAGCCTCTATCGTGATGAGACTTCGGAACTCTGCCATTGGAACATTCCTGAATCACACTATCTTGAATCGTGGTCGGACGCGCGCTCGTTCGACGGGACTGTCTCGATCATTCAACCTCTGATTGCGCCGCTTTACGACAGCCGCAGCGCACACGAAGTGCTCGCGCTCTTCTCGAATCAACCAGATCGCCGAGCCTATGACATCGTGCGCGATTTCTGGCAGGGAGAGATGGCGGGCGGCAGTAAAGCCACCGCTGGAACAACGACGAGCAATGCCGGTGGGGCAGCTCCTGATTTTGCGAACAAGCCTATCCTGACTGTGCCGCTGACAAATGCTTCGACAGATTTTGAAACGGCCTGGCGCAGAATCGTGCATGACGGTTTCATTCCCAACACTACGGCGAAACCAAGAGAAGGATTAACAGTCAAAGCTCCGGGTCAGGGCAACTCGACCCCAACCACCAACCCCCAGCCCCCGACCCCCGGCGGCTTTGAAATCGTCTTTCGCACAGACCCTACGATTTACGACGGGCGCTTTGCGAATAACGGCTGGCTGCAAGAGTTGCCGAAGCCTATGAGCAAGTTGACGTGGGATAACGTCGCGCTCCTCAGTCCGGCGACCGCGCAGCGACTCGGTGTCACGAAGAAGATCGGAGGCTACGGCGGCGACATCTATTCCGACACGGTGAAGATAACTTATGCGAATCGCTCTGTGGTCGCGCCTGTCTGGATTACGCCCGGCCAGCCCGACGATGTGGTGACGGTTCACTTAGGCTTCGGTCGAAGGCTTGCGGGTCGTGTTGGCAATGGTGTCGGCTTCGACGCTTACCAGATTCGCACTGCCGATTCGCCCTGGTCCGGGACCGGAGTGACAGTCGCCAAGACCGGCGATCAATATGCGCTCGCCGCCACACAGCTTCATCACCTGATGGAGAACCGCGACATCGTGCGCGAGAAGAAGCTCACCGATTATCTGAAAGAGATGGACGATCCCGAGGCGACGCATAAGGAGGGCGAGGCAGTTAACGACCATGAGCGGCGTGAAAAGTTGTATGACGAATCACTCTATCCGCGCTACAACTACTCGCAAAGAGATTACGAGAGAAACTATGCCTGGGGCATGGCCGTTGACATCAGCTCCTGCGTCGGCTGCAACGCCTGCGTCATCGCCTGCCAATCGGAGAACAATGTTCCCATCGTCGGCAAACAACAGGTCCAGCGCAGCCGCGAGATGAATTGGATTCGCATTGACAGCTATTACAAAGGTCAGGACGAGAACAATCCTGAAGGCTTATACTACATGCCTGTGATGTGCCAGCAGTGCGAGCAAGCGCCGTGCGAGCCTGTCTGCCCTGTGCATGCGACCGTCCACAGCGCCGAGGGCCTCAACGACATGGTCTATAACCGCTGCGTCGGGACGCGCTACTGCTCGAACAACTGTCCGTACAAAGTGCGCCGCTTCAACTTCCTGCTCTATCAGGATTGGGAGACTCCGACCTACAAGCTGATGCGCAACCCTGAAGTCACAGTGCGCTCGCGCGGCGTGATGGAGAAATGCACCTACTGTGTGCAGCGCATTCAGAACGGCAAGATCGAAGCGGAGAAAGAGGGGCGCGTGCTCGGCGACGGCGAAGTCGTCACTGCATGTCAGGCTGTGTGCCCGACCGAAGCAATCGTCTTCGGCAACATCAATGACCCGAACAGTCGCGTCTCGCAGTTGAAGAGAGAGCAGCGTAACTATTCCTTGCTCGCTGATTTGAACACGCAGCCGCGCACAACGTACCTCGCGGTGCTGAAGAATCCGAATCAGGAGATTACAGAGAAGGTTTAAGAGTTTATGCCAGAAGTGGACCAACCACACGATGAATTAGGCGCTCACGAGACCGAGCCGATGATTGAGCCGGGGCACACCTTCGCGTCCGTCACAGACAAGATTAGCTCCCTGGTCTTGAAGCGCAAGACGCCTCTGGGCTGGTTCATAGGCTTTGGCATCTCTTTCATGCTCTTCCAGCTCTTCATGCTGGCGGTCACGAAACTTGTCTTCACGGGCGTCGGCATCTTCGGCACGAACCAGCCGGTCGGCTGGGCGATGCCGATTATCAACTTCGTCTGGTGGATCGGTATCGGGCACGCGGGCACTCTGATTTCGGCAATCCTGCTGCTGCTTCGTCAGGAATGGCGCACGTCCATCAACCGCTTCGCAGAAGCGATGACGCTTTTTGCCGTAGCCTGCGCCGGAATGTATCCGGTCTTTCACTTAGGAAGACCCTGGCTCGCCTACTGGCTCTTTCCCTATCCGAACACGATGGGCATCTGGCCGCAGTTCAGAAGCCCGCTGATGTGGGATGTCTTCGCCGTCTCGACCTATGCGATTGTTTCGGCTCTCTTCTGGTTCATCGGTTTGATTCCAGACTTTGCGACTTTAAGAGACCGCGCGAAGAGCCGCGCGTGGCAGGTTGTTTACGGGCTGCTGGCGATGGGCTGGCGCGGGAGCGCGCGACACTGGGCGCGATATGAGACGGCTTATCTCTTGCTCGCAGGACTGGCAACACCGCTCGTGCTTTCTGTCCACACCATCGTTAGTTTCGACTTCGCCGTAGCACAAGTTCCGGGCTGGCACGCGACCATCTTCCCGCCCTACTTCGTGGCGGGCGCAATCTACGCGGGCTTTGCGATGGTCTTGACGCTGACCATCCCGCTCAGAAAATTTTATGGCCTTGAGGATTTCATCACCGACCGCCACTTGCGCAACATGGCGAAGGTGATGTTGGCAACAGGCTTAATCGTCGCCTACGGCTACATGATGGAAGCGTTCTTCGGTTGGTACAGCGCGAACCAGTATGAGCGGTTCATGATCTGGAATCGCATGACCGGTCCATACTGGCCTTACTATTGGGTGCTCATCCTCTGCAATATCATCTCGCCGCAGCTCATCTGGATTAAGAAGGTGAGACACTCGACCATCGCGCTCTTTATCATCTCTTTGGTCGTCGGCGTCGGCATGTGGTTAGAGCGTTTTGTGATTGTCGTGACCAGTTTGCACAGAGATTTTCTGCCGTCGTCGTGGGGCATGTACACGCCGTCTGTGTGGGACTGGTCTATGTTCATCGGAACAATCGGACTGTTCCTGACATTGCTTTTCCTCTTCATACGCTTCCTGCCCGTCATCTCCATCTTCGAGATGCGGACGATTTTGCCGCAGGCGGAAGTAGAGGAGGAAGCAGCATGAGAAGGAGTAAGCAGTAAGCAGTGAGCAGTAAGCAGTTTCGTTTTCGACTGCTTACTGCTTACTGCTCACCGCTCACTAATTGTTATGGAAACGAAACCACCACTCTACGGCTTGATGGCCGAGTTCGAGAGTCCAACCGATCTGGTGGAGGCTGCGCGCCAGACTTATGACGAGGGCTATCGCAGGATTAACGGCTACTCGCCGTTTCCGATTGAGGAGTTGTCCGAAGCCATCGGATTTCACAGGAACAGTCTGCCGCTCATCGTGCTGATTGGCGGCATCATCGGCGGCATCGCGGGCTACATGATGATGTACTACATAGAGGTCATTGATTACCCGCTCAATGTGGGGGGACGCCCATTCCATAGCTCGCCTGCGTTCATGCCGATCACGTTTGAGACGACCGTCTTGTGTGCCGCGCTCGCCGCTGTCTTCGGGATGCTCGCTTTGAACAAGCTGCCGCAGCCCTATCATCCGGTCTTCAACGCGGAGCGATTCGCACTCGCCACGCGCGACCGTTTCTTTCTGGTTATCGAAGCGCGCGATCCTAAGTTCGATCACGACAAGACGCTTGAGTTCATGAAGAGCCTGAATCCTAAAGAGGTGATAGATGTCGAGGTCTGAAAGGCAGTTGGCAGTTGGCAGCAGGCAGTTGGCAGTGAGCCGCAAAAGGCGCACAGCTATCTACTGCCTACTGCTCATTGTCAACTGCCTGCTGCTTTTGGGTTGTCGTCAGGACATGCAGGACCAGCCGCGTTACAAGCCGCTGAGGGCGAGCACCTTTTTCAAGGACGGTCTTTCGGCGCGCACGCCGCCTGAAGGGACCGTGGCGCGCGGATACTTGAGAGCGGACAAGGAGCTTTTCACGGGACAGAGTAACAGCGCGACGGGCGGCGCGAACAATCAAGCGCAAGGTGGAACGACCGTCCCGAACAATTCAAACGCGCCAGGCGGTGGCGCGAACATGCAGACGACAGGCGGCAACAGTAACAATACAGGTGCCCCGCAATCCAAACAGAATCCGCAGGCGGGCACCGCGGCTGCGGCTGCTGGCGAAGCCAACGATGCGGAGGATTTCCCTTTTCCTGTGACGCAGGAAGTGTTGGAGCGAGGGCGTGAACGATTCCAGATTTTCTGCTCGGTGTGTCATGGGCTAACGGGCGAGGGCGACGGCATGATCGTGCGACGCGGTTTCCGCAAGCCGCCTTCATATCATGAGCCGCGTTTGCAACAGGCGCGCGTCGGCTACTTCTTCAGAGTGATGACAGAGGGCTTCGGTGCGATGCCGAGTTACAGGGCGCAAGTGCCTGTGCAGGATCGCTGGGCGATTGCCGCATACATCAGAGCATTGCAGTTGAGTTTCATGAACCAGGCACAAGGCGCGCAGCCGACGACTGCAACGACAGCGCCCGAACACGCTAACACTGAAGGCGGAGGACACGAGTAGTGGCGGAGCAGCAGACGAGAGTGCAAAACTTAACCTATGCGGCTCCGCATGAGACTGCGCGCTTGCAGCAGCGCGCGCTAATCGTTGGCGTAGTCTTTCTGGTCCTCTTCATCGTGGGCGCGTTCCTGCCCCCTGCGATGGGCGGCGGCATAGATCAATTCTTCCATTCCTACCTGGTCGGCTTCATCTTCTGGCTCGGCGTTTCGATGGGCTGTCTGGGCCTGCTGATGCTGCAACACCTGACGGGCGGCGCGTGGGGCATGGTCATTCGCCGCATCCTCGAAGCCGGAACGAGAGTGCTGCCCTTGATGCTTCTGCTCTTCATACCGATTGTCATCTTTGGGATGCCGCACCTCTACGAGTGGATGCACCGGACGGAGATTACTGAAGTGCCGCTCAGGGAGGTTCTTGATAAGAAGAGCGGTTACTTAAACTTTAATTTCTTCGTCATTCGCGCCGCAGTCTATTTCGCAATCTGGCTCGCTCTGATGTTCTTTTTGAACAAGTGGTCGGCGGAGCAGGATAGAACAGCGGAGCGCCAATACTCGAAGAAGATGACAGCTTTGAGTGGTCCCGGCATCATCATCTTCGTCTTGACGACGACGTTCGCGTCCGTTGATTGGGTGATGTCGCTCGACCCTGAATGGTTCTCGACGATCTACGGATTGATTTACGTCGCGGCATGGACGCTTTCCGCATTCACCTTCACCATCGCCGTCCTGGTCTGGCTCGCCACGCGCCCGCCCCTGGAAGGCGAAGTGCGCGCGCCGCATTTTCACGACTTGGGGAAACTGCTTCTGGCGTTCGTCATGCTCTGGACCTATTTCGCCTTCTCGCAGTTTCTGATTATCTGGTCGGGCAATATCCCTGAAGAGGCCAAGTGGTATCTGCATCGCCTGCGCGGCGGCTGGGGCTGGATCGGAATCCTGGTCGTCCTGCTCCATTTCGCGCTGCCCTTCGTGCTCTTGCTCTCAAGAGATTTGAAGCGCAACGCGCGCACACTCGCGGCGATTGCGATCTTCATTTTCGTGGTGCGCTTCATTGACGTTTACTGGCTGATTATCCCTGAGTTCAATCGCGGCCATTTCAAGTTTGAATGGCTGAGCGTCGTCGCGGGCGTAGCCTTCGGCGGAATCTGGATAGCGTTCTTCTTCTGGCAACTACGCTTGCGACCGCTGCTGCCGATCAATGACCCATACTTTGAAGAAGCGATTGAGCACGGACGGCATGGAGGACATTAGAGCAGTTGGCAGAGAAAAGATTTTTATGAAGAAGAAACCTTCGCACATTCTTGATGACATACACATGACGCCGGATGTGTCTTACATCCAGAATCCGGATGTGAGCCACGAGGCGAGCGATGTCAACGTGCGCTCGATTATCATCTTCGCCGTGGGGCTGTTCGTCTTCGGCCTGATCGTTCATATTCTGGTGTCACTGATGTTCAGCTACATGCAGAGCCGCGCGGTCGCAGACGAGGCCGCACACAGTCGCGGGCCGATGGCTTTCACGGAAAAGGAGCGCCTGCCGCCTGAGCCGCGACTGCAAGCCGCACCCGGTTTCGGAATCAGCCTGGGCGAAAGCAAACCATTCATCAACCTGCAACTGAGAGAGCCGCAGGCTGAATACAACGAGCTGCGCAAGATTTGGGACAAGCAGCTTGCGGGCATCCCAGACCCGAGCACGGGCAAAGCAAATATGCCGATTGAGCAGGCGATGCAAAAAATCGTGCAGGACGGCCAATTGAAAGTCAGGCCGACGGGCGCAGGCCAGGAGCAGGTCAACATAGAGGGCGGCATGAATGTCCCCTCGTTCATGAGTTCGGGACGGTGGACCGAGAAGAGAGACCAGTGAAAACAGTAAGCAGTGAGCAGAAAGCAGTGAGCAGTAAAAGAAAGACAGCAAGCATAAAGTCAAGAGCGTTGAGCGTGGGAAAATTCTTTTTCCTCTGCTCACTGCTCACTGCTCACTGCTCACTCTCTTTCGCGCAGGGGCGAATGTACGACGGCTCGGCTCCGCTCTACAGTCCGCGCTCAGACCCGAATGCGAAGGGGTTGCCAACGGCCTTGCAGGACGTAAGGATTGAGCAGCGTTTGAACGAGCAGGTTCCGCTCGATCTTCAGTTTAAGGACGAGGCGGGCCAAACGGTTCAATTGAGCCAGTATTTCAATCATTCAAAGCCCGTCATTCTCTCGCTCGTTTATTACAGATGCCCGATGCTCTGCGACCAGGTTTTGACGGCAGTGCTCGGCGGCATCCGCTCTGTTCCGTTCGATGTCGGCAAAGAGTTCGACGTGTTGACCATTAGCTTCGACCCGCACGACACTCCTGAATATGCCGCCGATAAGAAGTCGCATCTCATCGAACGCTACAACCGTCCAGGCGCGGAAAAGGGCTGGCATTTCCTGACGGGCGACGCGGAGAACATACGGCGTCTGACAGAGGCGGTGGGTTTTCATTACAGCTATGATGAGAAGACCAATCAGTTCGCGCATGCTGCGGGCATCATGGTCCTGACGCCGGAAGGAAAACTCTCGCGCTACTTTTACGGCGTGGATTACGACGGCAGAGATTTGAGGCTCGGCCTTGTCGAAGCCTCCAACAACAAGATCGGCTCGTACACGGATCAGTTGCTGCTCTACTGTTATCACTATGACCCGGCGACCGGAAAGTATGGTCCAGTCGTCATGAACATCATGCGCCTGGGAGGCATCTTGACTGTACTTGGCATCGGCGCGCTGGTTCTCATCATGCGGCGGCGAAACGTGAAGAAGAGCAAAAAGAGCGAGGTTGGCGAGCACGCCCATCAAGGAGGAGCGGCTTAAAACTTTATGCAGTCCTGGATTCCATTCATGCCGGATAAGGCTTCCACCTTCGCGGACACGGTGGACGGCCTCTACTTTTATTTGGTCGGACTGACGGCATTTTTCGCGCTGCTCATCAGCTTCACCATCGTCTTCTTCGTTATTAAATATCGCCGCCGCTCGGCGACTGAAATCCCGCGCCCCATCGCTGGCTCTCTGAAACTTGAAACGCTCTGGTCCGTGATCCCGTTTCTGATCGCCATGTCCATCTTCGTCTGGGGCGCGCGCGCCTATTTCCAGCAGTACCACATGCCGAACGACGCGATGGAAATTTATGTCGTCGGCAAACAGTGGATGTGGAAGATTCAGCACCCGACCGGGCAGCGCGAGATTAACGAGCTGCACATTCCCGCCGGGCGCAAGATCAAGCTCATCATGACGACCGAAGATGTCATCCACGACTTCTTCGTTCCGGCGTTTCGCACGAAGGCAGACGTTGTGCCCGGTCGCTACACCACGCTCTGGTTCGAGGCCACAAAGCCCGGCAAATATCATCTCTTCTGCGCCGAATACTGCGGCACGAATCATTCGGCTATGGGTGGCTGGGTCTATGTCATGGAGCCGACGGAGTTCGATCAATGGCTGGCTGGCGGCGCGAATCAGGAATCGCCTGTCGCTGCCGGACAGAAGCTTTTCCAATCGCAAGGCTGCACGTCATGTCATGGCGTGAATGGCGAAGGCGGGAAGGGGCCGCCGCTCGTCGGAGTCTTCGGCAGTCAGGTGAAGCTTGAGGGCGGACAGACGGTGACAGCGGACGAGGATTACATACACAACTCGATTCGCAGCCCGCAGTCGCAGATCGTCGAAGGCTTCCGTCAACCCTTGATGCCGACCTACTTCAAGGAGCAATTGACCGAAGAGCACTTGCTGCAAATCATGGCTTTCATCAAGTCGCTCAGCCCGACGCGAACGCAAGGCGCGCAGACTGCCGCTCCGGCGACGCAGAATAATAAGATGACGGGAACGACCAGCCCGGAAGGACAGGGCGCGAAGTCGCCGGACGCTCAGCGCTCTAATCCGATTGGCTCGACGCCGCCGAGTAAGCGGCTGCCTTGAAGGGAATCGGTCTCCAGCAGTAATTAATAAAGAGTATGGAAACATCAGTAGCAACAGCTCAACCAATCGAAGCGCCGCGCGTGAACTATCTCAACAAAGAGTACGGCATCAAGTCGTGGCTCTTGACGAAGGATCACAAGCGCATCGCCTTGCTCTACTTAGGCTCGGTCTCGCTCTTCTTCCTGCTGGGCGGCATCTATGCGATGCTGATTCGGCTGGAGTTACTCACGCCGCAGGGCGATCTCTTTCAATCGAACACCTACAACAAGGTTTTCACGCAGCATGGAATCATCATGGTCTTCTTCTTTTTGATTCCATCAATCCCTGCGGTGCTCGGAAATTTTCTGATTCCGATGATGATCGGGGCGAAGGATTTGGCCTTCCCGCGCATCAATCTTTTAAGCTGGTACATCTATCTCGTCGGCGGAATCTTTACGCTCTGGGCGCTCATCGCAGGCGGCGTTGACACGGGCTGGACTTTCTACGCGCCGTTTAGCACGACCTATTCAAACTCTTTCGTCATCCTCGCGGGCATAGGCATCTTCATCAACGGCTTTTCGTCAATCCTGACGGGCTTGAATTTCATCGTCACGGTTCACACGATGCGTGCGCCCGGGATGACCTGGTTCAGATTGCCGCTCTTCGTCTGGTCGCTCTATGCGACGAGTCTCATCTTTATCTTGGGCACTCCGGTCCTAGCCATCACACTTCTGCTGCTTGTGTTCGAGAGGCTCGCGCATGTGGGAATTTTCGATCCCGCTTTTGGCGGCGATCCCATTTTGTTTCAGCACTTATTCTGGTTCTACTCGCACCCGGCGGTTTACATCATGGTGCTGCCCGGGATGGGCGTCATCAGCGAGTTGATCGCCAACTTTTCGCGCAAAAATATTTTCGGCTACACGTTCGTCGCCTTCTCTTCGATTGCGATTGCCGTCTTCGGTTTTCTCGTCTGGGGACACCATATGTTCGTCAGCGGGCAGTCGGTGTATGCCGGAATGATCTTCTCGTTTCTGAGTTTTGCGGTGGCGATTCCTTCGGCAATCAAGGTCTTTAACTGGACGGCGACGCTCTATAAGGGTTCGATCTCTTTCGACACGCCGATGCTCTATGCGCTCGGCTTCATCGGACTCTTTACGATTGGCGGGATGACGGGGCTATTCCTGGCTGCGCTCGGCCTGGACGTTTATCTAACCGATACTTACTTTGTCGTCGCGCACTTCCACTATGTGATGGTGGGCGGTACGCTCTTGGCCTACTTGGGTGGCTTGCATTACTGGTGGCCGAAGATAACGGGGCGGATGTACCCCGAAGGGTGGGCCAGGTTCGCGGCGCTCGTCGTCTTCGTCGGCTTCAACCTGACGTTCTTCCCGCAGTTTATCGCGGGCTACATGGGCATGCCGCGCCGTTATCACGTCTATGCGCCGGAGTTTCAAGTCTTGAACGTGATGTCAACGGCTGGCGCTTCGATCCTTGGCATGGGGCTATTGATACCGCTCATCTATCTGGTCTGGTCCATGAGATACGGGCGCATCGCGGCGGCGAATCCCTGGAAGTTGCCGGGACTTGAATGGCGCACGTCGAGTCCTCCGCCGACGGAGAATTTTGAAGTGACTCCGGTCGTCACCTGGGAAGCTTACGAGTTCGCGCCGCACGAAGAGACGAAGGTGGTCGGCAAGGTCGAGCGCGGAGACAAGCCGGATTTGCCAGCGGCGTTACAGACGTAAAGAAGTGCTGAGTGATGAGCGCTGAGTACTGAGTGAAAGACAGTTTTTACTCAGTACTCAGTCCTCAGTCCTCATCACTTTTAAGGAGCAAAGATTTGGCAGCAACGCACGTAAATAGTCACGGGGCAGATGACGCGCACGCGCACTCGGCGCTTGCTCACCATTTCGACAACATGGAGCAGCAGCGCGAGGCCGGTTCCATCGGCATGTGGGTCTTCATCGCGCAGGAGATCATGTTCTTCGGCGGACTGTTCCTCGCCTACACGATCTTTCGCTGGAAGTTTCCGGTCGAGTTTGCCGCCCC
>Ga0268242_1000006_pt1 | contig 29145 bp, 29 predicted proteins | sample BulsoiFelSFmetaG_FD_200253 | JGI IMG/M metagenome (GOLD analysis project Ga0268242, IMG submission 200253) | Bulk soil microbial communities from Mexico - San Felipe (SF) metaG (v2) (version 2) | ecosystem: Environmental > Terrestrial > Soil > Agricultural land | place: Mexico: San Luis Potosi... | reverse complement strand
ACGAAGGACTGACCGTCCAGGTGTAATTAAGCTCATTCGCGCCAGTGTAGTTCTTCACATCGGCCTGGAAAGTTATCACCTCGCCGTCATTAACAACGCCCGGAGCGGAGATATTGACCGAGTACGGGCGGCAAAGGGGCTTGGGCGTCGGAATCGTAATCTCGCGCTTCGCGTAGTCCAGCCCGATGCAATAGATGCGGCGCGGCGAGACATTGATGTCGTGTGTCCAACGCTCGCCGTTCGGGAAGAGAATCTCGACCGTGTGCAGTCCCGGAGCCAGGTTGATATAGCGATCATTCTCAGTCGTTTCGCCTGCATCCTTGCCATCAATCAGGACTGGATTGCCGCCCGGTCTCGTGGAAAGCTTGAGACAGCCGTGCGGTTTCTTGTCACTCAGGCACGGGTCCACAGTTGGCTTGTTATCCGGTTTCTTGTCAGCGTAAGCCGATGTTAGAAACGATTGCGCCAGGAGAAGAGAAAGCGCAAACAGAGCGGCAAAAGCGAACTTCGCTCCGGTGGATTTTGAATGGACGCGAGCAAGCTCTATTTTCGCCATGATTACACCTCAGTAGTAGCTGGAAGATTTCTGTCGGGCTTGGTCAATCTGTAGCGACGACGCGCTGCGGCTCCGAGCGAGACGAGACCCGTCCCCAAGAGAAACAGAGAAGCAGGCTCTGGAACTTCGCCGCAGTTGCCATTGCAGCAATCGGTCGTGCAGACCTTATGGTCTTCGGTGCAGATGCCGGTCGCACAGACAAGCGGAACGCCGCCTAAGGCCAACCAGGGGAATTTGAATCCGCCGGGAATTCTAATCTCGCCGCAGTTGCAGACCGTTCCCGTCACGTCACCGTCTTCGACAACCTCTATCTGGCCTTGCTGGCTGCCCTCTTGCGGGCCTGTCGCAGTTGAGATGAGCGACGAAGGGGCTGATTGTGTGCTGCTCTGTTGTTGCCCTGAGCTTTGTGCGGAAACCGTGTCGCCGCTGACGGGCGTGCTTCCGGTTTGAGAGATACTGCGAAGGCGAAGCTCTTGCGTTTGGCTGCCGCCTTGCAAGCCGCCGAACACCTGTGTCACCTCACCAAACGGTATCGGGCCAGCTTGTGCGGGCAATGCCGTCAACAGCAATACGCCGAGTATCGCTGTAACGAGGCTTATGGCTCGATTCCTCATTGTTAGGAAGCTCCTTCTTTGAAACTGTGCGCGCTGCACAGTCAAGCATTAGTACGTCTAGTAAATTAAGGACGATTTGACCATCTACGGTCAAGAGATTTAGCGAGAAAAGCGACGATTTTGCTCGTCAGAGTCTCAGCCTTATCTCGCCCGCCTTATCAAAACAACTTGTTGAATATGGAAACCGCCGTCGGGGCTTTCCTTATTTGCTATGGAAAGACGGTTAATGCAGTGTGGATTCCAGTTTTGCGGTTCCGATTAAACCCGCCTTTAGCCTGTATGTCAAGAAAAATTAAGGGGAAGATGTCTAAAATTAAGAATGCAAAATTAAAAATGCAAAATGGAGGACGAAAGAGCGACCCTTTGCCATCCATTTTGCATTTTTAATCCCTAATTTTGCATTCTTTACTCTTCTCCGCCCCCGGCGGCTTCCGCTTTCTGCTTCTCTTCCTTGAGCACGGCTTTCCTTGAGAGCTTAATCTTGTTGCCCTCTTTGCCGATGCACTTGACCATGATCTGCTGGCCTTCCTTCAATTCGTCGCGGACATCCTTGACCCTGCGGTCGGCTATCTCCGAGATGTGAAGCAGGCCGTCCGTGCCCGGAAAGATTTCGACGAACGCGCCGAAGTCAACGATGCGCGAGACCGTCCCCAAATAGGTCTGCCCAATCTCTGCTTCAGCCGTAATCCCGCGAATACGATCAATGGCGGCCTGAGCGGCTGCGCCGTCGGCAGAGGCAATCGAGATCGTGCCATCGTCCTCAACGTCAATCTTCGCGCCAGTCTCTTCGACCAGACCGCGTATGACCTTGCCGCCAGGCCCGATGACTTCGCGTATCTTATCGGGGTTGATCTTAATCTGGACGATTCTGGGAGCATAAGGCGCGATTTCAGGACGAGGCTCGGCAATGGTCTTCTCCATCACGCCGAGAATGTGCATGCGACCTTTCTTGGCCTGCTCCAGAGCTTCGACCATAATCTGAGCGTTGACGCCGCCGATCTTGATGTCCATCTGTAGGGCTGTGATGCCTTCGCTTGTGCCAGTGACCTTGAAGTCCATGTCGCCATAGTGGTCTTCCGCGCCTGCGATGTCCGTCAGGATCGCGTACTTGTTGCCTTCCATCACGAGACCCATCGCAACGCCTGCGACCGGCCTCTTCAAAGGCACGCCCGCATCCATCAACGATAAGATTCCACCGCAGACCGAAGCCATAGAGGATGACCCGTTTGACTCCGTGATGTCTGAGACGATACGTATGGTGTAAGGGAATTCCGATTCATCCGGCAGGACTCCTTCGATGGCGCGCCGCGCGAGCGCGCCGTGACCTATCTCGCGGCGCGAGCTTGAGCCGAAGCGCCCGACTTCGCCAACCGAATAATGCGGGAAGTTGTAATGCAACATGAAGCGACGCTTGATCTCGCCCTTCTCTATGTCGTCCATAAACTGCTCATCATCTTTTGTGCCGAGCGTGGTCGTGACGAGAGCCTGCGTTTCGCCGCGAGTGAAAAGCGCAGAGCCGTGAACGCGCGGCAACCAGCCGACTTCGCAAGTGATCGGTCGAATCTCTGAGAAGCGGCGACCGTCTGGACGACGACGCTTATTGAGAATGTCGTCGCGGAAGATAGTCTCTTTCAAGTGATCGAAAATCTTCTTCGCCATCTGGCGCGACTCTGGCTGGTCTTCAGGATAAGACTCGACGACCTCCTTCTTGAGCGCATCCACAGCAGCGTAAGAGGCGCGCTTCTCCTGGCCTGTCGTGTCGAGAGCATTGCGAAGTTTTTCAGCGTAGTTGCGCTCAATCTCGCCCAACATCTCTTCGTTGAGGGCGGGCGGCTCGACGGCGCGCTTCTCGATTTCGAGAGCCTTATAAAGCTCCTTCTGCCAGCGGCACAAGCGATTGATCTCCTTGTGCGCGAGCATCAAGGCTTCGACCATGATCTCTTCGGAGACCTCTTCGGCTCCCGCTTCGACCATCACGATGGCCTCTTCCGTTCCGGCGACGATTAAGTTCAAGCGCGACTCGCGCACTTCATCGTAGGTCGGGTTGATGATGTAGCGGCCTTCGATCAGGCCGATGCGGACGCCCGCAATCGGATTCGGGAACGGAATGTCCGAAAGATAGAGCGCGCAAGAGGCTCCGGTGATGGCAATCACGTCCGGGTTGTTATCGGGGTCTGCCGAGATGACTGTGGCAATGACCTGTGTTTCGTTACGGAATCCTTCGGTGAAGAGCGGGCGGCAGGGTCGGTCAATCAAGCGGGAGGTCAAGGTCTCTTTTTCATTGGGGCGACCTTCGCGCCTGAAGTAGTTGCCGGGAATGCGTCCGGCAGCGTAATTACTTTCACGGTATTCGACCGTGAGCGGGAAAAAGTCCACGCCTTCGCGCGGGCTGTTGGCTGCGACGGCGGCGACCAATAACATCGTGTCGCCGTAGCGGACGACGACAGAGCCGTCCGCCTGCTTGGCGACGCGACCCGTTTCGACGGTCAACTCGCGCTCGCCCAGCTTGATTGATTCTTTCAAATATTTCTTTACTGACATGGTTTATGTGTCTCCTTCAGACAACGTCAGAGTTTGACTCTCGCCAAACTTCCGGCGGGCGTCACGTTCGGCCCGCTCTTTTTAATGTTGTGAGACAACGCCCACAGCGATTACGTGATGGTTACTAAATTTTGAGTTTTGAATTATGAATTTTGAATTGAAGAAGCGCGGCTGCTTTCAATTCAAAATTCAAAACTCAAAATTCATAATTTCTTTATCGCTTGCGGCGTTGCTGTCAAAAAACAAAGGCGGCAAGTCTCCGTGTCCGTGAGACCGTTGCCGCCTTTTGCTAAATTTATGCTTAGGGCTACTCGCGCCTGCTTGATAAGTCATCGCCGTCACGTTCGGCACTTTCCGCAAGCTCTTCGATTGGCGCGGGCTTTGTGTGTGAGACTCGAAGAAGTCTCTTCTTTCCTAAGTACTCGTCGGTAAAACTACCGCTACCGTCACTTCCTTGCTTTAACGACGCAGGCCGAGACGGTTGACGACCTCGTGATAACGCTCGATATCTATGCGCTTGAGGTAGTCCAGCAGACTTCTGCGCTGCGAGACCATCTTAAGCAGGCCGCGCCGCGAATGGTTATCTTTCTTGTGCGTCTTGAAATGCTCGGTCAGCTCGTTAATTCGCTGGCTGAGCAGCGCAATCTGCACCTGTGGTGAACCCGTATCCGCCTCATGCGTGCGGAACTCTCCGACAATTCTCTCTTTTGCTTCTTTTGCTAATGCCACTGCTCTTGATGGCCCTCCCAGACCGCAGTCAACTCCGCCTCTTAAAACAGAAGCGGAAACCGCTAAAATTAAAAGACGTGGCAATTTAACACGCCCCTCGCTGAACTGGCAAGCGAGCCTGCTTTAGTAAGGAGGAGTATTGCAGCCGTCCCGTCTCGCTTATCTAGCTTAAGAGCGGAAATTAGCGTACCCCTCCTTATCGTTAGGCGGTAAAAGTCATCTATAATCCAATAAGGCCGTTATTGGCGGCCTAATGATAGTTCGGCGTTCATCACGTTGAGAGAAAATATGGCAGAACTCAGATTAACAATTCTCACATTGACGAGGAAGGCAAAGTAATAGCGGCACAGGCTGCTGGTGGACATCCGCTATTGCAGCGAAGTGCAGAGAAGGCGGCTCGAATGGCACGCTTTTCTCCAACTCTTGAAAACGGTAAGCCCGTGAAAGTATATGGCAAAATCACTTACAACTTTGTAGCCCGTTAGTCTTAGACTCGCTAGACAAAGATGCCTAACAGCTCATTGGACCGGAGCGCGAATCGCGTATCTTTCATCTGCGAGGCGATGTTGGTTGTCGAGGTTCGCCGCGCTCGCTGAATTCGGGCGTTCGGTGCTTCCTGTAGAGGAAATATAAATTGCCTTTTGCCGGACGGGTGATAGAATGTGCGCCCGTTACGACAGGTAGTTGATTCCAATCTTATGCGAGGCTATCTCATGAAATTCTCACCCAGCAGAAGCAAATTAGTGTTACCGAAAGTCAAAAAAGGTGGTCGCTTCAGACGGCATGTAGTTCTCTTGCTATTCACCGTGTCGTTGATGCTTTCATCTCTGGTGAAATACAACATTCCGCGCGCTTTCTCTCAAGAGCATTCCCCTCTCGACCTTGTCTCTGATGTGCCACAGGATGCAAATGGCTTTGCGTTTAATCCCAAGTGGGCTTGGCAGCTTACAAACGCCGGAGTTCCCAACCCTAATCAATTGTGCTTCAAGGACGGTAAGTTCGGCGGATGTACGACAGACGAAATAGATTTCGATGAACCACGCCTGCCTAATAGCGCAACATGCGTTTTGGGCGGAGAAACTCCGGTCAAAGGGCATGTTAATTGGCGTCCGGCAACGTACATGGGGCGAATTAATTGGGGAGAATTTTCAACCGATGGCGATTACTGTTTTGAATTCGCGCCGCCGAATAACAACGGTCTAACCGCTAATAGACAGACGCTGCATGTAGAGTTTGCTGCGAGTGAAACAATCAGGCATTTCAATACACCTTGGTGGAAGGAGTTTCGCAAGAGCGTTGGCGTTAGAAAAGTCGGCTTGGGAATCGGCGGAATCAGCAAGACTGAGCAGGAGTTTGTTAACAAGTTTGTGAATGGGAAGAGGGCTATAGTAATCGGCCTGCTCAACCTTGATTGTGTGCATGGCTGTTACACGGAACTGCACCCGGTTTACGCGCTGGCCATCAATACCGAAACCAAAGTGAATCCTGGCAATGGCACAGTTGATGAGGTTTGGACAATCTTTGTACGCAACTGGGGTAATGAAGGTTGGTGCAGTCAAAATCAGCATTATCTCAACCTTGAGACTAATTCCAATAAACTCTCGCTCGTATTACCGTGGGGGCCGGACACAACCTCGGGGGCCACTGCTTCGTCGTATGAAGTATTAACCGACAGCACCCAATTTTTCTCCAACAGTAAGAACGCCACCGGCCCGGAAGTGTCAATAGCAGGCACACAAGGGATATTAGTCAGCTTCAGTCTGCCACAAGCTAAAGATAAGGCTCGTATTCATGGCGAGTTGCATTTACGTTGGACGCTGCCTAAGGAGGCCTTGGCTCAGCCTTCCGCCTCCCTTAGTCCTTCGGTTACGAGCGCGTCTTCGACCAATTCGCAAGAAGCTGAGGTTGAAGAAAAGTTGCTCTACGAAGCGCTCGGTGAGGAAGGTAGAAGTAGAGTCGCTAGCGAGAATGAGGCCAAAGATTCGGACACTGTGCCGCAAAAGGTGCGAGTTAGAGCCGATAACCCCTCCCGCAACAAGTTGTCGTTGATTCTTGATAAAGCGACTCAGGTAGAAAGAATGATCATCCAGCCCGGTCCCCCTGCTCAGCCACCGAAGGTAGAGTCAGAGTTCGACCCGGAGAAGGCCGAAAGGGATAAACGCTTGCTTGGCACTTCAAGTGACAAACCCTGAAATAGGGTTCAGAGTCAGTTGTGCGCAATTTATTGCCGCACCGAACAAGTCATTCGAGCCGACCGCCCAATAGCATGGCTTTCATCATGCTTTTCTTCGGTCGGCTTGAATGCTTTTCGCGGGCGGCGGCCCAATTCGAGCATTAAGCAGGCATAATGAATCCTTTACATCTAGTCATTGGTGGCAGTTCTTGTGTCGGAAAGACGACGGTTGCTCGTCACTTGTGTGAGCGTCTTAATCTCAAACTTGTCGAAACTGATCGCACGCTCCCCAACAATCCACTATTGCGGCCTTTGGATGGTGCGCTCGACATCTGGGATAGGCCAACAATGGAACTTCGTGATCTTCTCATCAAAGCAGCTAATAGTGCTGTGCCATATCTCAGAGAACAAATTGTGACTCTATCAGGCTCGCCCACTGGCTGGATCATGGAAGGAGAGCGTGTACACCCAGACCTTGCAGAGCGCGGCTTGGGTGAAGATGACATGCAGGCTGTTTTCATCATTGAAACGGATGCGCGGCGTCTCTATCGGACACTTATGGAGAGATTGCCCGGCTTTAGTGATATATCTGAAGCGCGGCGGCGGGCTGTAGCCGAAGTTGATCAGTTATATAATCTGTGGCTAGAGGCGGAAGCCGCAAGTCGTAATCTTGTTTGTGTTGAATCACAGCCCTGGCAAAGTCTCGCGGACAGAGTGGTGGCGGTCGTCGCCCAGGGTAGCCACGAGTCCGCCTAACAACTCATTGAACCGGAGCGCGAATAGCCGAGCTTTCATCTGCGAGACTAACTTCTTATCACGGCTCATCGCGCCGCCTTAATTTGAGCGTTAGACCATGCGACGTTCTGTGTAAGCACAGAACCCTTGAGCTTTGACGGCAAGCGCGCATAACTGCGACGGAGACTTTATGCATCAAGGCGATGCTGAGATGACTGCTAGCGATGTGGTCGAGATCGTACAACTTCTTGAGCGAAGTCAAATCGAAGTTTATATTGATGGGGGTTGGTGCGTTGATGCCTTGCTCGGAGAACAAACCCGACCGCATGAGGATTTAGACATCGCCATCCAGCATAAAGATGTAGCGCAAGTCAGAGCGTTGCTCGAAGCCAGAGGGTATAGAGATGTGCCGCGAGACGATACGAGAGAATGTAATTTCGTATTAGGAGATAGTTATGGGCATCAAGTAGATATTCACACCTATACGTTCGACACGGCAGGCAATCACATTTTCGGCGTGGAATATCCGGCTGATTCACTAAGTGGAAGTGGAAGAATCGGTGGACATCAAGTCAAATGTATATCACCAGAATGGGCAGTGAAATTCCATACCGGATATGAGGTTGATGGGAACGATTACAAGGATGTGCAGGCGCTATGCCAACGGTTTGGAATCGAGATACCGTCGGAGTACAGAAAGTTTGAGGATTGAAGGTGAGACGCTTACTCACGGCTACTCTGCTCGTAATCACCGCGCTTTCCGTTCTCGTCAGCGGTCAAACCAGGAGCGCGCGAGCAGATCGTAATAAGAGAGCGGAGGAAGAGATAAAGAAGTTGGAGCGACAGTGGCTCGTCGAGCCATACTTCACGAGCGAGATGACGGCTTACGACCGAATCGTCGCCGATGATTTTACGATTACACAGAGTAACGGGAAGGTGCTCAATAAAGCAGAGAAAAGAGCCAACATCATCGCAGACCATATTACAGACCCGTCCTCGCCGTTCCGAATCGGGGAATCAACTGTCCGTGTTTACGGGAAGGCTGCGGTGTCAGTCGGGTATCTTATCGAAGAGAAGAGTACGGTCCGTTTCACAAACACCTATGTCAAGCGGGACGGGCGGTGGCAGGTCGTCGCTTCGCAATTAAATCGCATACGGCAGCAGTAATAAGAAGATGGCTCCGCACATCCTCTTATGGTCGGCATGACGACCGCTCACGAAAAGATTTACGAGCTTCTGCCTTTGAGGATATGATGCGAAAGCTTCACATAGGTCAGTCGGGCATCTTACCGAAAACCATCACGAGGAGAATAAAGATGTCGCCAAAAGAGTTGCAAGAGTTGAAAGAATGGATATCAACTCAATCGGATAAATATCTTCTCAAAATAGTCAATGTGGATTCCAAAGACTATCGCAAAGAGGCCGTTGAATTCGCCAGAGGAGAATTAGAGAAGCGTGGTTTATCCTCTAACCTGAAGGCTGCTCCGGCCACGACTCTAACTTTGTCTCCAGATGAGAGCGAGAAGCAGGTTGCATTAAATTCAGAGACGAAAACAACGGTCTGTAAATTTTGCGGCTTTGCTTTATCTTCAACAGCTGCTGAATGTCCTGGCTGTGGCTACGGAACATCATATGGACTTTGGCTGGAGGAAGAGAAAGAGTTAGAGAAGATTGCTGCTAAAAACGCCATTACTTTAATCAATTGTCCTGCCTGCAACTCAGAAGTATCAAACCAGGCTGCGGCTTGTCCAAAATGTGGACACCCAATCAAAGACCCGGAGCCTGTTAAAGTTTCAACATCGCGCCCTTTCGTCCCTCTAAAAAAGAAGAATGTCCCTACATCAAGAATGCCTGTCATCGGATGGATAATTATCGGTTTTTTAGTTGGCGCATTTATCGGATTCCAGCTTCGACCCAGCGTTCCTTTAGTCGGCCAGCTTCCTTTCGATGTTGTTATCTCTCAAGGGTCTAACTTGAGAGGGTTGGACCGCATGCTGGTGTCGTCTGCTCAAGCCTCATTTAATATCATGATTGTCGGAGGCGTTCTTGGAGCTATCGTCGGAGCTATCATCGGAGGATTTCGGGCTAAAAAGTAAGGCGGCATCGTTCACAAGAACGTCGCGCCACCATCTCTCCTCTGACGCGGGCGTTCAGCCTTGAGCCATCTTATGAAGCGCGCACTTCTTGCAATCTGCATTCTTTCATCTCTGCTGTTGTCTGTTTCTAGTGGACAGCAATCATCTTCCTCTTCAACTCAAGAGATCAAACGTGACCCGCGCTACCCGGCGCATTGGTGGACGCCAGTTCCAACTGAAGGCAAACCTGATTGGGAGATATTGCCGCAAGAGGCTGGGCCAGGCGAAGTGATTCTTTCAAAGCGCAATGAGCTTGGATTGCTCTCGAATTTCGCGGCGACGCCTTTTACTTTTCGGGGCAAGCGGTATGCGAGTCTCGAAGGCTTCTGGCAGATGATGCTCTATCCAGAGAATGCCGCAGACCCACGCGCAAAATTTCCAGGGCTGGTTTGGAAGTTCACGCGCGAGCAGGTCTCGCAGATGACGAGCTTCGGGGCGAAGGCTGCGGGCACGCTCGCCGAAGAGAACATGAAGAAGATGGGAATCAACTGGGTCTCGTTTGAAGGAAAACATTTTGCATATCGCCCAACGAAACCGGGACAGCATTACCGCTTGATTGTCGCCGCGACCTGGGCGAAGGTCAGTCAGAACCCGGAGGTCGAGAAAGTTCTGCTCTCGACGGGCGACCTCGTCTTAAAGCCTGACCACTACGAAGAGCCGCATGCGCCCGCCGCCTGGCACTACTACGAAATCCTCACAGAGATTCGCAGCAAGCTTCAAAAGCAGAAGGCAACTAAATGAGTTGAGCTTTTATCTCGTAATCAGAAAAGACCAGTGATGATTCAGTTTGAAATTTGAGTAGCGGAGATTGAACGAACAGTTCACCACATGAGGACGCAGAAGATTGAAAAGAAATTATGAATGATGAGTTTTGAATGTTGAATTAAAGAAGCTGGCTTGCTTTCAATTCAAAATTCAAAACTCATCATTCAAAATTCCTTTCGCCCTCTGTGTCCTCTGCGGTGAAATTGCTTTGAAACTGAACCATTACCAAAAGAACAGTCCGTGCATAATATGAAGCGACACGAAAAAGAGAGTTCTTCGTGTCGCTTCGTGTTGCTCGTGAACTATGCTTTTTCTAGCGATTGCTCGCGGCCTTCTCTTTGAACCCGCCGACGTAATCAACGACGCACCTCGCCCCGTTAGTCGGAGATTCGACGATGGAAACACCTGCGACCTTGTAATTCGAGTCAAAGATGTTTCTGCGGTGTCCGCGATTGGGCGTCCCGTCATCAATGATGAGCGAAATCACTATCTGCCGCGCGGGGTTGATCTCGTAAACGACAGTCTCGCCAATCGAGCCTTCCCAGTCACCATAGCGGTCAACTCTAGCGTTCGGCAAAGAGCCATCGCTCCCCAGATGGCCGCTCAAGCCTTTGGTCGCCAGATCGTTGGCGTGATCTTTCGCCGCCAGGCATAACCCCTTGGCGATTGCTAGAGGCGGAAGCGGCTTCTGGTTGCGCAGGAAGGTGATAGCTTCATCAACAGCCGGAATTCCTTCATTCGTGACCAGTGCCTTCCTTCTACCAGGAATCACTAGGCGGTTGCCGTCGTAATACTTCTTAAACTCTTCGACAAAGCCAGCATATTTTTGCGGGTCGGCGCGCGCCAGATTCATTTCGTCCAGAACCTCTTGCTCCACTTGGGACATGAACCCTGTGGTGGTCGTCGTCGCAGTTTTCGGCGCGACCGTAGCCGTCGAGGCCGTTGCGGCCTTTGCCGTCGTGCCGGTCGGCGGAACATTATTTTTCGAGACGGTCTTGGTATTCGTTGTGGTTTTCGTATTCGTTGCGGCCTTCTTCTGCGCCTCAATCGTGGTCACGAACGAGAGCAGGCAGACGACGACCAGAAGGGGAAGGAGATTAACAACTCTTCTTTTCACGGTTCAGACTCCTTTTGAAAATCAAAGGCCACGCCTTACAAGGGAAGAAGACGCGAGGGGTTTCGCCCGGAGGCCCTAGCATAAAGTGTTGCGGGAAAGCGCGAAGCCAGCTCTGCTCGGCTATTTCTCGCCAGACCGATGGAAGATATGACTAAACGACCTGGCATGTCAACGGTTGATTGAATTATGAATTTTGAGTTTTGAATTTTGAATTGAAAACAAAAGCCCTTGTCTTTCATTCAAAATTCAAAACTCAAAATTCATAATTCATTTAAAGTCTGTTACTATCGCTTGAAAATTAAATTCAAGTTAAGAGGCATCGTATGGCACATAGAGAGGCGCGCATACTAATTATCGGCGGCGGCTTCGGCGGGTTGTTCACCGCGCTCGATCTGGCTGGCGCGGGCGAAGTAACCATGGTCAGCCCCGAAGACCATTTTCTGTTCACACCGATGCTCTACGAATACCTCAGCGGCGAGGTCGAGGCATGGCACATCGCCCCTTACTACAAAGAACTCCTGGACGAAAGCGTTCGCTTTATTCGTGGCGATGTCACGGAGATTGATCTTGCGGCGCGCGAAGTAACGGTCGAGGGCCGCGAGCGCAAGTTGAGCTACGATGTTCTGGTCCTGGCCGTCGGCGGCATCACCAACTACTGGAACATAGAGGGCGCTGAGGAGTACGCGTTGCCGTTTCGCAAGCTCGCGCACGCCGATGCCCTGCGTCGTCGCATGATCGAGGCTCTCGACCATGTGCCGCCCGATGCTGCGCCGCAAGATGCGCGACGCGCGCTGACCTTCGCGGTCGTCGGCGGGGGCGCAAGCGGCGTTGAGCTTTCGACGAAGATGGCAGACCTTTTGCGCGATGCTTTCAAAAGACGCGCACTGCAAGGCGAGCCGCGCGTGATGGTCGTCGAGATGGGTGAACAAATCGTGCCGGGCATGGGCGACGAGATTCGCGCTTTCGTCGAAGACGCGCTTAAACAGTCGCGCGTAGAGGTTCACACCGAGACGCGCGTCCGTCGCGTCATGAAAGACGGATTCACCATCGAGCACAACGGCGAAGAGACGGACATCGAAGCCGCAGGCGTCGTCTGGACCGCAGGCGTGAAGGTCAATCCATTGATTGAGAAACTGGATATTGAGAAGACCGAGCGCGGCCTCATCATCGTTGAGCCGACGCTTCAGGTGCGCGGCCACCAAAACATCTTCGCCGTCGGCGACATAGCTTTCTACAAAGATGTCGTCCCGACGCTCTCCGGCACGGCGCAGCTTGCGAATCAGGAAGCGAGCCTCCTGGCCTCCAACATCAAAGCCCTGCTCGACGGTCGTCTTCTTCATGCGAGACATTTCGTGGAGCTTGGCGAAGCCGTCAGCCTCGGCACGGAGAACGCCGCTGTGCTCGCCGGAGGCCAAGCCTTCAGCGGCCCGATGGCGCGACGCGCACGCTTCGCCCTCTACACGGCGCGTCTCCCAACCTGGCATCACCGCCTCAAAGTCGGCGCAAGCTGGTTCTTCGAAGGCACCAGCCCGCGCCCGCTGAAGCCCTTAGGATTTCAACGTTGAAGTGTATCTAAATCTTCAAGCACTGCGTTCAATTTAAGTGGAGAGCTTATGAACATCAAAGTAATAGTTGAACCCGGGGAAGATGGTTATTTCGTGGCTCATGTTCCATCTCTTAAGAGCTGTTGGTCGCAGGGCAAGACCAAAGAAGAGGCTCTTAAAAATATCCGCGAGGCGATAGATTTGTATTTAGAGCCTGAAGATACAGAGCTATCCGAAGACCAGGAGTTGGTCGAGCTGACGGTATGAAACTGCCTTTGCTCTCAGGTCGGCAAGTTTTAGCAACACTGGCGCGCTTGGGCTTTGTCGAGATTCACCGGAAAGGCAGCCACGTCAAGATGAAGCATGAAGATGAAAGAGTGATTGTTTTCCCTTTCCATGACGAAGTTGACCGTTAGACGCTCAAGGGCGCGCTTCGTGATGCCGATATTGAACTCGCTGACTTCCTCAAAGAAGTTAAATAAACCCGCCAACCTTGAGCACTCTGCTCGCTAACAGTTTGTCTCGTGGGAGCGTCATATGACCGACGCTCTCGATGAATCGAATCCTATGAACAAGCCGAAGGTGGAAAATTTCTATCATGAGACGACTCTATATCCTCGCAATCATCTCGCTCCTTTTGTTCACATTCCCCATCACGCCGACAACAGTGGCGCACCGTGCGCTCTCTTCATCCACACAAACCTCTGACCCGTATGCGGAAAAGCTTCGCGCCTTTGAGGAGTTTGTCCGCCAGCAGATGTCTAAGGAGAAGATTCCCGGTCTGACTATAGGCTTCGTCAAAGATGATTACGTTTGGGTCAAAGGGTTCGGCTACGCCGACCTTGAGAATAAAACTCCGGCCCGCGCGGATTCTTCATACCGGCTCGCCTCTGTTCAAAAATCCATGACGGCAGCAGCGATTCTACAGTTAGCCGAGCAGGGCAAAATCAACCTCGACGCGGAGATTCAAACTTATGTTCCGTACTTTCCGAAGAAGAAGTATCCCGTAACCATCCGTCAACTTCTGGGCCACCTCGGCGGGATTCCTCATTACGTCAATCGAGACATCGAACAGCACATCAAAGTACATAAGACGACGAGAGAAGCGATTGCCATCTTTGAGAACTACGATCTGGTGGCAGAGCCTGGAACAAAGTTCAGCTATTCGAGCTACGGCTACAATCTGCTCGGCGCGGCGATTGAAGGCGCTTCGGGACAAAGTTATGCAGACTACATGCGCGAGCACATCTGGCAACCCCTGGGCATGACAGAGACGCGGATGGACGATCCCTTAGACCTGATTCCGAATCGTGTGCGCGGCTATCAAGTAGTTGAAGGCGCGATTAAAAATTCCGAGTTCATAGATGTCAGCAGCCGGTTCGCGGCTGGCGGCGCGCGTGGAACGGTCTTGGACCTGCTCAAGTTTATGAAGGGCTTGAATGAAGGAAAGCTGCTCTCGCGCGAGAGTCTCGCGTTAATGTACACGCCGATGAAAACGCGCGATGGAAAATTCTCAGGCTTTCCCAGAACAGCCGGTTATGCGATGGGCTGGAACGTCGTTCCTCAGACGAGCGGACTCGTCGTCATCAACGACGGCGGGCAACAGGAGACGCGGACTTTCATTCTCAACTTCCCGTCGAAAAGATTCGCCATCGCGGTTGCTCAAAACCTGGAACTCGATGATGATGGAGCTATCTTTCTAAGACTTTATGAGCTAGTCCTGAACGAAAAGTTCAGTCTCGGCTCTTAGGTAAATATGAGTAACAGCCCACGCCTACGCCTGCTCGTTGTCATCGTCCTGGTGTTGGCCGCGCTCGTCACACTCATTTGGGCTTTGAGCAGAAGAGAACGCGCGGGGGCTCTCATCGCCGTCACAGCGACGGAAAGCCCGCACCCTCTTCCCTCTCTGACTGAACAGACGTTTGCCTCTCCGTCGCCGACAACAGAACAGACCGCAGAGCCGACGCCGCAAGCCTCTCTCGGTCAACCCGATGCTTCACCGCAGCCTTCAATAAATGCGCAGCCTTCGCCTGACGCTATTGCCACCTCGCTCTTAATCCCCGTTGCCGGAGTTCGTCCCGACCAGTTGCGCGACACGTTCAGCGAGGCGCGCTCCGAAGGGCGCACGCACGATGCGATAGACATTCCTGCCCCGCAGGGCACGCCTGTCCTTGCTGCCGCCGACGGTCGCATCATCAAACTTTTTCAGAGCAAGCCGGGCGGGACGACCATCTATCAACTCGACCCGGACAACAGAACCGTTTACTACTATGCACATCTTGAGCGCTACGCCGATGGATTAACCGAAGGACACTTCGCGCATCGCGGCGAGGTCATAGCCTATGTCGGCGATACAGGCAACGCTGGCGCTGGCAACTATCATTTGCACTTCTCCATTTCAATCGTCTCAGACCCCAAACGCTACTGGGAAGGAACGAACATCAATCCTTACCCGCTGCTTCGCGGTGGAATGCAAAAGTAATAACGGAGAGCATGCTTTTCGTCTTCACTTTTACATTTTTAATTTTGCATTTCAGTGAACGGTTTGTGTTCTCGGAATTGTTCGTTAATAGTTCATCCCTGACATTGTTGCACCTCCTGAAATCTTAAAACATTCAGCAAATCAGAGCTTGGGACAGGGAACGGCTGTTGCAGTCGGATGCCTGAACGATTCTCTCCCGTGTGCGTTTCATCTGGAAGATTTATTAAGGAGATATGACCCGGCATGAGGATTTTTCCGCGAACGATACCCGTCATCATTGCCCTAACTTTGACACTCGCTGGCTGCGTCCAGCAGACCGCCAACGTCTCGAACAACGCTCCCATAAATACAGCAACGCCTGCGCCTGCCTCTTCGCCTCAGATGGTCAAGACAAGCGCGAGCGATGCGGACTCGATGCCTGTGACGTTGCCCGTCCTCGATGCGTTCTTCGCCGACGAGAGTTTCAGCGCGGAGCTTAAATCCAAACTGCAACTGACGGACGACGAGGTCCAGCGGCTTCGTAAAGTGGCGCGCGAGGAGACAGCAAAGCTGCGCGAAACGGATTCGGACGAATACCAGGGTACGACCTCAGCCGCCAGCGCGCACGCCACCGCAGAGATCAAAGCAATCATCGGCGATGAGAAGGCGCAACAACTCGCTGCGTTTCTGCGTCAGCGTTGGAGCGGCGCAAATGGCGAAGGAAATAATGAAGAGGCGCACGCTACCTCAGGCAAGCTCAACGTCGTTCCCACAGACACGCGCATCGTCGTCAACTCGCCCGCGTTCAGGATGGACGTTTTCGAGAATGGAAAGCTCATCAAGTCTTACAAGGTCGGCATAGGCTATCCTGAGTTTCCTTTGCCAACGGGTCTCAGAAAGGCCAGCGACATCATCTTCAATCCGACGTGGACGCCGCCCGACGAGCCTTGGGTTGAATCCTCCAACAAGGTCCAGCCCGGCCAGAAGATTGAGGCTGGAGACAAGCTGAACCCGCTCGGCCCCATCAAGATTCCAATCGGTCTGCCTTCATTGATTCACGGCGGCAAGTCTCCTGCGAAGCTCGGCAACTTCGCATCGCACGGCTGCGTCGGATTGACTACGCCGCAGATTCGAGACCTCACGCGCGTGCTCGCAAGCCTGAGCGGGACTGCTCTGACCGACGAGCAGATTGCAGATTACGCGAAGAATCCGAAAGAGACTAAAGACGTGAAGCTTAGTCATGCAGTTCCCGTCGAGCTGCGCTACGAAACAATCGTCGTCGAAGACGGGCGGCTTCACATCTACAGGGATGTTTATGACCGCAACACCAACACGGAAGAGAACCTGCGCGCAGTGCTCAGCGCTTACGGCGTCACGCTCGAACAACTGAGCGACAAGGAACGCACAGACGTGATGAACGCGCTGCAAGAGATGTCGCGCGATGCAAACGGCAGAAGCGATGACGCGAACGGAAATTCAAACAACGAATCAACCAAAGGCAAAGATGCTAGCAAGAGCACAAACAATAAGGCTCAAGCTGATGGCAGCAAGGTCACGCGCACGGTCAAAGGCCGGAAAGAGATTGTCATCGAGATCGCCGCGCTCAAAGGCAAAGGCTACCCCGCGCCCGTTGATCTGGATACGGGCAGCGGCTCGAAGACGACCGCTTCGACTCCCGCCAAAGGAAAGCGCGGGTAACGCTCGGAAGATGTAGGAAGCGCCATGCAACAACTCTTCAAAAAGCTTCTCCTCTCCGCGCTGCTCATCCTCTGCGCTCCGCTCGGCTTCCATCACGCGCAGGGAGGACGTGATGGCGAATCGAATGACATGGCTGGTACGGCAGAAACTTCTCTTCGCAGAGATTTGGAGAATTCTGAGACAAGCAAGAGGGCTAATGTTGCGCGCCAGCTTCAAATGATACCGTTAGCCAGCTATGTGCTTTTCTTAAGGGAATATTCTGAGATTGACGAGTAGGGGCAGGGCTTGTCCCTGCCCGCATTCTTGCTTAATAAAAGTGGGCAGGGACAAGCCCTGCCCCTACAATTATGCGGTTGCCGCCTCGCATGAATCGAGCGCGGGCGCTTCCTCTTCGGGTGCTCCGGCTTCGCCGTAGTATGGGCGACCCGTCTCAATCGCTTCAAAGTATTCAGCGATGCGGTCGAGTATCTCCGTCACCGAGTGCGAGTGGTAGATGGTCGTGCGGAAGAGCGCGCCGCCCTGCAAGCCTTTGGTGAACTGCCCGGCCAATTGTTTCATCTTGCCGATGGCGGCCATCTCAGGCATGTCTTCGCGCAGCATCTCAAAGTATTCCAGCAGCACTGCGCGCTTGTCTTCATGTGTCGGTTGAAAGACGGGACGCCCTGCGAGCGCGTCTTCGATCTGGCGAAATATCCAGGGGTTCGCCATCGCGCCGCGACCGATGAGGATGCCGTCGCATTTGGTCTCGCGCCATTTCTGAAACGCGCCTTCGACTGTGACGACATCGCCGCTTCCAGAGACAGGCACTTTGACGACCTCTTTAATCTGTCTCACCAAATCCCAGTTGGCTAGTCCCTTATAGCCCTGCTCTTTCGTCCGACCGTGAAGGGCTATGTGCTCTGCGCCGCAGTCTTCGGCAAGCTTGGCTGTTTCGATTGCGTTGATTGTGTGATCGTAGTAGCCAGCGCGAATCTTGACCGTGAGCGGAATCTTGATGCCCTTCTTAATCTCTTTGAGAATCTCTTCGAGGCGCGGGTAATCACGCAGGAGTCCAGAGCCTCCGCCGTGCTTGACCACTTTCGGCGCGGGGCATCCGCAGTTGACATCCAAAATATCCGCGCCGACCTCTTCGGCCATCTCCGCAGCCATGCGCATGCGCGCGTGTTGTCCTCCGAAAATCTGCACGGCAAAGGGGCGCTCCTCTTCAAAGAAGCGCATCTGTCGTTTCGATTTCGGATTGTGTCGCGTCAGTCCCTCGACTGAGATGAACTCGGAGACGGTCAGACCGATGCCGCCGCACCGCTTCAACAAGCGACGAAAAGAGATGTCCGTCACGCCCGCCATCGGTGAAAGAATCAAAGGCGGGTTGATCTCGATGTTGCGAATTTTGAAAGGCTCGAACATAGTCTCAGACTCAAGCTAAATTTTCGTGACTGCAAGCGTGATTACATAATCGCTCTGGCTAATCTTTTTGTGCGTATTCTGAAGTGGCTTAACGTCCGCCAATTTAATATCGTAACCCTGATAAGTCAGATGCTTCGGGTTGAGACCGCTGTTGAGAGTAAGCGTCGTTGCGCCTCGCCCGCCGTTCGTGATCGAAAGAATGATCTTGGCATTGCCAGCCCAGACGCAGGTGACATCTTCCGGGCAACGCGAATCTTCCGCGACCGTCTTAAAACTGATCTTCATCCGCGAGCCTTGCACCGAAGCTGTTTCCCCAACTTTCAGATCGAAGCTCTGATTCAAAGCAGGACTCTTCACACCATTCGCAGGATACGCCGTCACCATGACAGCAAAGAGAAACAGTAAAGGAAGCACAGTCAATTTCATTTCAAATCTCCTCAAACGTACTCAAAAGCTCAAAACCGACCGCTTTGATGACTCAAACCGAAATCGGATTTGCCTGTGAATCGCCTTGAGCCTGCTCCTTTTCCTCAACGGGCGCGACCTGTTTCTCGCCGCTCTCCAATTGCAACACGATGCGCGCGTACTGCGCCGCCTGTCTCGACGAAGACCGCGCCAGGCCGATGTCGCCACGGTTCATCGCATCCAATGCGGCATCGCCGAACGATTCGGCGTGCCTCCGGTAATGGGTTATCTGATCCAGCGTGTATTCATCCATACCTTTCGCCCTCGCGCTTCCATTGACACGTGCGTTAATGTTCCTCTAGCTTCTTACCATCAAGGCAGACAAGATTATAGCAATGCAACACAAGCTCATCCAATCGGTCGGCATCGCGTGGACGATTCTCTTCGCGGCCTTCATCATCTGGATTTACGCGACCGAGCCGCGCACGTTCAAAGAGGTCGCCGCGGGCGCGCAGGCCGTCACCGGAACTTACGAGATAGATCAGGGAAGATTCAACTCGGCCCTAGACCTCTTTCACCGCGAGCAGTTCCGCGCAGCGCGCGAGGAATGGGTTCTGGCTGATCCTGGAATGCGCGACGCGCGCACGCAGTTTTATATTGCTTACGCTTTCTACCGCGAAGGCTTTGGCCGTTTCTATTACGACAAAGACCTTTTCAAACAGGGACTCGACGCGGTCAACCGCGCGATTGATCTCGCGCCCGAAGGCACGCTCAAGGTTGACGATCCGGATTTACAGATGCACACGGCTGCCGAACTCAAGGCGGAATTGGAGCAGGGCCTGGAACCGAGTCTCGGCGACATCAACCCATTCAAGATTTTTCGCAAGCGTAAATGAGCACTCAGCATCGTTCAAGAAATCGCGCCATCCTGCGCTTCATCCTGCTGCCCATGATCTTTCTGACGGTGGCGCTTCTCGGCGGACTGCGGATTGACAGTGAAACGCACACCTTCATCTTCCTCCCGCCGCCACTGATTACGCTCATCCTTTCAGTGATGCTCGTTACTCTTTGTGTGCGCGGCGGCGCGATCAACCTTCGCGCTTGGGTTTCGAGCGATCAGCCCGTGTTGACGAATGTGTCGCATGTGCTGACGCTTATCACGCTCTACTTCGCATCCGCCCAAGCCTTCAACACTGTTCTTCCCGAATAATCAGTTCTCAAACTTCGACGCGCGCCGACTTTTGAGAAGCCTGGCCGTGCTTTTCGGGACAGCCTTTTTTTTAAAGCACATGTTTCTGGCGAGTCTCTTTGCGCCGGAGGGCGGGTGGGCTAAAAAGGTCGCGGGGTTTCTGCTGGAAGTCGGAACATTGGGCACGCTCGATTATCAATCGTTCGCGCCCGCCACAGGTTACATCTCTTTCTTCACGCTCGCGCTCTACGTCGGCGGCCTCATTCTTCTGACTCCATCGCCCGAACCGGAAGAGACGGACACACGCTCGCTTCTTCGTGCTTACCACAACCTTCCGGCCATCGAACGCGCGACGGTGCGAAAAGCAATCGCCGGAGAAACGCCTGCGCCAACACAGACGCCACAAGAGGCTTTAATGAAGATAGATGACTTGGAAATTACAGGCGAGCTGATTGAACCTTTGTCGGAAGAAACGCTCATCAGGAAAAGTAGTGAAAAGTGAAAAGTAAGAATATGCTTTTCCACTTTTCACTTTTCACTGTCTCTCTACCAGTTGACGATCAACTCTTCTGACATCTGCCATGCCGGAGTGTTCTCGCGGATCGAGACGCGCTGCAATTTCTCAGGTTCTTCGAGGAGGCGTCCCGCGCCGTAAGCGACCGCTGCCAGCGGGTCTTCCGCCTGAACGACGTGCAGGCGCAACTCACGCTGTAAGCGCTCTCCCATGCCGTCGAGCAGCGCGCCGCCGCCGGTCAAGATGATCCCTGTGTGATAGATGTCTGCGGTCACGTCCGGCTGCGCGTCTTCGATGGCGCGACGCGCGCCCGCGATGATCTCTGCGATCACAGGCTCGATTGCCTCTCGCACCTCGCAGTTACTTATCTCGACAGCTTTGGCAGAGCCATCAACCAGGTCTTTACCGACCATCTCCATTGTTCTCTCTTCAATCTCCTGACCGTCCTCAGCCGTCCGTGCCGTGCCCATCCACACCTTAATCTCTTCTGCCGTGCGCTCGCCGATGAGCATGGAGTATTTGCCGCGCACGTAATCATGCACGGCTTCGTCCATCGTGTTGCCCGCCGCGCGCAGGCTGATTGAAGAGACGACCGCCGCTGAAGAGATGATGGCGATGTTGGTCGTGCCGCCGCCGATGTCCACGACCAGATGTGCGCGCTCGTCATCAAAGCTCAAGCCAGCGCCGAGCGCGGCGGCCAGTCCTTCGTCAACCAGATCAATGCGCGCGGCCTTTGCCATGTGCGCCGCGTCGCGCACGGAGCGCTGTTCGAGAGCGGTGCTGGAGCCGGGCACGCCGATGACCAGATGGCTGCGCTTGTGATGCCCGTCGTGGACGCGGTTGATGAAAGCCGTCAACATCTTTTCGGCCACGTCGAAATTTTCAATCGTCCCGCCACGAATTGGACGATGAACTTCCATGTCGCGCGGCTCGCGTCCCAAGAGTTTGTATGCTTCCGCTCCGATGGCTGTGACTTCGCCCGTGTACTTATGAATGGCGACCGCCGAAGGCTCGCTCAAAACAACGCCTCGGTTCGGCGCATAAACGAGCGTGTTCACCGTCCCGAGGTCAATCGCTAAATCGTCTGCAAAAAAGTTATTTAGAATCCCCATGCCCGGTCTTTTGCCTCCCAGAAAAATTCGCGCGGGAGAGTTGTCTGTTCACCCATGTGGGAGCAACTCTCATGCCAGCTAGGCAGGCGAGCGTTCGCCTTAAGTATTCTTAAGTTTGAGTCCGCTTCTGGGACAAAAAAACAGGACAGCCTTTTCTCACCGCCTTAAAAACAGACGCGCTCACTGAAAATAAATCGGCCACAGGGGCACTGAGACACAGAGATAGCGAGAATTTATTTGAGATACCAAATTTGAGATTTCAAATCTGCTATCTGAAATAATTCTTCTCTGTGACTATTTCTAACCAGAATTAATTGAATGCATCCTCGGGGATGATCTCGTCGCTCAGTATTTCATAAAGGTTAGAGGCATCGCTTCTGGATGTTTGTTTGGTGGCGGGCACGGCGAGAACGCGGACTGTCAGGAGGTGATCGCGGCGGCGCAAAGTTATCACGTCGTGGACGTGAACTGTGCGCGAAGATTTAGCGGGCGTGCCGTTGACTGTGACCAATCCGGCATCGCACATAGCTTGCGCCACTGTCCGCCGCAAGACTAAACGACTCGCCTTGAGATAGAGGTCTAAACGCATAAAGAACAGTGACGAGTGACAAGTGATGAGTGACGAGTGAAGACGGGTTTTCAACTCGTCACTCGTCACTTGTCACTCGTCACTGCTTTTACGATTTCTTCCCGTTGTTCTTGGGAGATGGGGTCGCTGGCGCGGTCGTGTTGTTTGCGGGTGAAGCAGTGTCCGTCTTCAGAAGCGGCCCAACCGTCTCTTTGTACTCAGGGGCTAGTTTGATGTAAGCCTCCTTGCGCAGCTTCTTCAGGTACTCCTCGCGCTCTTTGTCACGACGCTCGATTGTGATCGCTTCGCGCACTTTGTTTTCGTCGAAAGCCACGGGTTCGCTCGCTGGCGTCCGCTCGTCAACGCGTATGATTTGGAAACCTTCAGCCGAAGGGATGAGGTCTGTGACGCCGCCGACCGCGACGTTCTTGAGGGCAGCAACGAACTCCGGCTTCATGTCCGAGATAACATATGTGCCAACCTTGCCGCCGTTCTGCACGGCGACGCGGTTGCCGTTCTGGTCCAACCTTTCGGAGTTGGCCGCAGCAAGCGTTTTAAAGTCTGCGCCCGAACGCAGTTGCGCTAAGAGCTGGTTAGCCTTGGCTCTCACTTCCGCTTCCGGCTTTCCGGCAAGGCTCAAAAAGATTTCCGAGATTGTGACGACTTCCGGCTTGCGGAATTTGTCGCGGTTCGCGTTGTAGTATTTCTGCAACTCGTCCCCGGTCAGGCTGTTGTAAATCTTCGCGTCAACCTCGCTCGACAGCACAGCGTTCTTCATGTACTGCGTTCTCAAGGTGTGGCGAATCTCCGTCGGGTCAATGCCCTCGTGCCGCATGGCCTCTTCCATCTCGTTGATGGTCTTGAAGCCCTGCTCTTTCATCACGCGCAGCATCTCGTGGTTGACCTCCGCCTCGACCTCATCGGCCAGATTGAGGTCTTTGCCTTTTTGCACGAGCAGCAACTCGTCAACGAGGCTGGCGATGAGTTCAGGCTTGCGACGCGCGACCTCGGCATTGGCCTTATCTTCCGGTAAGCCCTGCTGTTTGAAAGCGTCCACAGCATCTTTAATCTCGCGCCTGAGCATGGAGAGCATGATAATGTCGCCGTTGACCTGCGCGACCACCGAGTCAATGACGACAGGCTCACCGTCCTGAGCAAACGCGACCGTGCGCGAGCCGACCATGAAAGCTCCTACCAGAGCGAGCGTCCACGCGAAGATGAATAATTTTGATTTCACAGTTATTTACTCCTAAAAAATTTGCGAGGTCGGAAGTTCAAGAGTGAAAAGCCAACCCGTAAGGCAGAATCCAGAAGTCAGGAGTCAGAAGCCGGAAGAATTATGCAGGGACCGGTCTATTCTGGATTCTGAATTCCGGCTTCTGGCTCCTGATTCTAATCTCTCGCCCTGATTTCAAGCAACACGCCACGAGCAGTTTCGAGCACGTCGTCCCTCTCTTCTTCGCTGAGGTCAACCTTCAGAACACCGCTCGGCGTGAACGTTGTGCCCTCGCGGCGCGCAATCAGGGCCATCAATTTATCGGGTGCGACGCGCGCCTTCTCGCTCAATTTGATGGCTAGCCCAGTGTGCGTCCGGTCAATCGAAACGACGCCCGTCTCTTCAGCCAACTTCCGCAGGCGCGCGTACTCGAACAACCTGTTGACCGACGAGGGCACGCGCCCATAACGATCCTGCGTCTCGGCCATGATCGCGCGCAAGGTCTCTTCATCGCGGGCGGAAGAGACGCGCTTGTAAGTACGCAGACGCTGCCCCATGTCCTGTATGTAATCCTCTGGAATGGCAACGTCCACGCCCAAATTGATCGAAACACTCGTCTCGTCCTCGACCGCTTCGCCGCGCAGTTCCGCGACCGTGCGCTCAAGCATCTGCGTGTAAAGATCAAAGCCGAGCGCGTCCATGTGGCCCGACTGCTGCCCGCCCAAAAGATTCCCCGCACCGCGCAATTCGAGGTCTAAAGCCGCAATCCTGAACCCTGCGCCGAGGTCTGAAAACTCCCGTATGGCGGCGAGCCTGCGGCGCGCTATCGGCGACAACCCTTGTTCTGAAGGAATCAATAAATAGGCGTAAGCGCGGCGATTTGAGCGACCCACCCGCCCGCGCAATTGATAAAGCTGCGAAAGACCGTAAGCGTCGGCGCGGTTTATGATGATTGTATTGGCGCGCGGGATGTCTATCCCGTTCTCAATTATCGTCGTCGCAATCAGAACATCATATTTATAATCAACGAAATCGAGCATCACCTGCTCCATCTCTTTCTCGTTCATCTGCCCGTGCGCGACAGCCATTCGAGCCTGCGGAACAAGTCTCTGAACGAGCGCGGCGATGGTCTCGATGGATTCGACGCGGTTGTGTATGAAGAAGACCTGGCCTCCGCGCGCCAACTCCAATTCAATCGCAGACTTGATGACATTTTCAGAGAACTGCACGACCTGTGTTTGAATCGCTAAGCGGTCGCGCGGCGGTGTCTCGATCAAAGACATGTCGCGCAATCCCATCAGAGACATATTGAGCGTGCGCGGAATCGGAGTGGCCGAAAGGGTCAACACGTCAACCTTCTTCTTCAACTGCTTCAAACGCTCCTTGTGCGCCACACCGAATCTCTGCTCTTCGTCAACGACGACCAAGCCCAGATCACGAAAGCGCACATCCTTTGAAAGAACGCGATGTGTGCCTATGAGAATATCAACCTCGCCGGACTCGACGCGCTTGACCACATCCTTCTGCTCTTTCGTGGAGCGAAAGCGCGAGAGCAGTTCTATTTTGACGGGGAACGCGGCGAAGCGTTGACGGAATGTCTCGAAATGTTGATAAGCGAGGACGGTGGTCGGCGTCAGCACCGCGACCTGCTTGCCTTCCATCACGGCCTTGAATGCGGCGCGCATGGCGACCTCTGTCTTGCCGTAGCCGACATCGCCGCACAAGAGACGATCCATCGGCACTGCCTCTTCCATGTCGCGCTTAACATCCTCAATCGCAGTCTCCTGATCGGGCGTCAGGACATACTCGAAGCCTTCTTCAAACTCGCCCTGCCAGGGAGAGTCGCCAGCGTAAGCGAAGCCGCCGACCAACTTTCTCTCAGCGTAAAGTCGCAACAGCTCATCGGCCATATCGCGCATCGCGCGCTTGGCTTTGGCTTTCGTCTTCTGCCAGCCAAGACCGCCCAGACGATCAAGCGTTGGCTGATTCCCCTCCGCGCTCGAATACCTTTGGACAAGATCGAGCCGCTCGACCGGAACATAAAGCTTCGCATCGTCCGCGTAATAGAGCAGCATGAACTCGCCGCGCCTGCTCGCGCCCAAATCGAGCGTCTGCAATCCACCGAAGCGCGAGATGCCGTGATCCACATGCACGACATAGTCTCCGACTTTCAAGTCACGAAAGTCGGAAAGGAACGCTGCCGTCTTGGATTTTTTCTTCCTGCCTTCAGCCTTCTGCTTTCTGCCTTCTGTTCTCAGCGCCGTGTCGCCCGACTCGTCAAACAGATCGTTCTCCACATGAACGATCAGCCCCGCGCCCGGCAGCTCGAAGCCGCCTGAGAGGCGTCCGACAGTCACGAACACGCCGCCCGTTTGCGCTGCGCTCAGACTCACGTTCTCATTGCTCAAAGTCACGCGAGATTCGACATTGTAGTCAGAAAAAATCTCTGCAAGACGTTCGGCCATGCCTATGCTGTGCATGACGAAGAGCTGGCTCGCGCCGCGTTCAATGCTGCGCCTCGCGTCACCGGCCAGCCCAGGCAGCCGCCCGTGATAACGACGCACGCTCTGCGCCTGCCACTCGACCTCTTCCGTCGCTTCCACAGCCGGAAAAAGAAAGAGCGGGTTGCCAGGCGCGCGCGCGCGCCCTATCTGTATCTCCGGCTGCTCCGCATCAAACGCGAGCCTCTCATCAACCACAGCCGCAGCGCGTCCCAATGTTCGCAACTCAAGCCTGTTCAATCGGCCCAACTCTGCGCGCAGCTCTTCCGCCGTCAGATACCATTCCTCGGGCCTCAGTCCAAGCTCATCCGCCGCTTCTGTCTCCGCGTAACGCGCGCCGAGCACCTCATAGACTCCGCCCAGATAAGTCTCAACGCCCGCAGGCTCGTCAACCACCAGCACCGTCTCGCGCAGGTAATCGAAGACGCTCGCGTGCCGCGTGCGCAGGATGGAGATGAGCCATTCCCACCCACTGAACGTCTCGCCCTCGTCAGCGAAGACCGTGCGGTCACGAAGAGAGCGCGCGTAGCGTTCATCACTCCAGTGCTCGCGCGCAGCTTCCGCCCACAAACGAAAGTCATCAGCCGTCACCGACAACTCGCGCATCGGCGCGATCTCGACCTCTTGCAACTGTCCGATTGAAAGCTGCGTCTCCGCGTCGAACTCGCGTATCGAATCAACCGTGTCGCCAAAGAATTCCACGCGCACAGGTGACGCGCGACCGGGCGACCAGACATCGAGGATGCCGCCGCGCATCGAAAATTCTCCGACCGCGCCGATGGGGTCTTCGCGGACGTAACCTGATGCAAGAAGTTTTTCAACCAGCTCTTCCGGCGAGTGATCTTCATCGCGCTTGAGAACGGCACCCGCGCTCGCCACCTCTTCCGGCGAAACTGTTCGCCGCGCCAGCGCACGAGCCGTCAACAACACGAAGTCCTGCTTGCGCCTTGCGAGCCGCCACAAAGTCAGAGCGCGTTGCTCAAGAGTTTCCGGGTGCGGCGATGCGCCCGCATACGGGTCTGACTCGGACGAAGGCAGCAGCAAGACTGTCTCGTCGCAATCAACAACGCCGCGCACGGTGCAATACCAAAAGCGTATGTCGCGCTCCCATGCTTCCAAATCACGATTCGCCTGCGTGACGACGGCAAAGCATTTCCCAACTTCGCGCTGCAAAGCGGCCAACGCCAGCGCGCGCGCAGGCCCAGCCGTCAATCCGCTAACAGAGATGACGCGCGCGCCTTCGCGCACCAACGCCAGGAGCCGCTCGTATTCACTCGACTCCTTCACGCGCCGCAAGACGCTCTGCAACATAGTCGTGGACTGTACTGTGCTACTCATTGTTAGTGAAAAGTGAATAGTGAATAGTGAATAGTGAAAGCAGTATTTAACTTTTCACTATTCACTTTTCACTATTCACTATCTTTTCAATAATCGAACTCGTCGAAGCACCTTCGATGAAGGGGAGCGAGAGCACCTGCCCGCCTGCGGCTTCTACTTCTTCGCGCCCGTGTATTTCGTCCAGATTATAATCGCCGCCTTTGACTAGAACGTCCGGCAGGATTTCGGCGATTAAGGAGCGCGGGCTGGTGTCGTCAAAGATAGTGACATAATCAACCGCGCCGAGCGCAGCCAGCATCTCCGCGCGCTCCGATTCGTTCATAATAGGTCGCCCAGGACCTTTCAATTCGCGCACCGAGCGGTCGCTGTTGATGGCGACAAGGAGCGCATCGCCAAGCTCGCGCGCCGCTCGCAAATAGCGCGTGTGGCCGACGTGCAGGATGTCGAAACAGCCGTTGGTAAAGACCAGCCGCTTGCCCTCTTCCCGCAGGCGCGCACGCTCCCGTCGCAATTCATCAATCGAAACGATTTTTCCGCTCATTTGTTTATCGAAATGCTAACACGCCCGCGCCCACATCAGTAAACGCGTGGCACGAGCCTCGCGCGCGTGCGCCGTTTGTACTCATCCCACTCCGCGCCAAACTCTGCGGTCAGAACTTTCTCCTCGCGCCTGATGCGCACCAGAAGAAAGATGAGCAAGGCGAGCCAGGCAAACATTCCGAAGATGCTGCGGAAGACGAGCGCAGCGCCCATTGAGCGCACCAGCAAACCTGTGTAGCTCGGATGGCGAACATACTTGTAGATATTATCTGTGACGAGGCGATGGCCTTTCTGAATCGTCAGAAAGATGCTGAAGAATCGTCCCAGATAGATGAACGCCCACGTGCGAATCGTGACGCCCGAGACGAAGAGCAGGAGACCCGTGTAGCGCAGCACGTTTGATTCAGGTAAGACAAGGATGTTGTGGCGGTCGAAATAAGGCGCGACCCAGTAAGAGATAAAAAAGCCCAGCTCCAGAAAGGCTAGGGTGCGCCACTGCCCAGGCGTGGGACGCACACCCCTGTTCACGCGCTCGCTCTGTCCCCAAATGGTCACGAGCGGGATAATCAACAGGACTATAATCATCCCTGCCCGCGCCCCATTCGAGAGAAAACCTCGCACGTCTCCCCATGCGACGAGCATCAAGCCTGCCTCGAACAAGCAGAGCAGGTAATCCATCACGAAACGTTTCAGGGTCGGCAGTCTCATCTCAGGTCGTGAATCGTAAATCGTAAATCGTGAATAGACAAACCGCTTCTCTCTAATTACGATACTTTTATGAGCACTCCATTCGATAAGATTATTGAAGACAACGACCAAACGAGAGCGCGCCGTGAACATCTTAAAGAGTTAAGCAAACTCGTCGGCAACGTCTATCCGAACAAGTTCGAGCGCAGCCGCGTGACGGGCGACGAAGACACGATCACTGCGATTGTTGAGAACTTCAGCCCGCGCAAGAATGACAAACACGAAGAAAGCGCGAATCAACTTAACGAGGCATTAGAGAGATTCGGCGCGCATCTAGCTTCTCTCGCCGAAGGCGATAAGCCTCAGCCGGATGAACTTAATCTGGTAAATGAAGTGCTGAACAAAACTATTGTTCGCACAAGCGGGCGCATCGCCGTCCCGCCGCGCGTGATGGGCAAGGCCGCGTTCGTGCATCTTTCGGACGGCGTCTCGCGCCTACAGATTTACGTCCGCAAGGCCGACGTGAAAGGCATTCACAACGACGACGGCGCACCCATCGAAGAAGGCTGGGAGCTCTTCAACCTGCTCGACCACGGCGACTTC